>OGSB01000026.1_pt1 | contig 213181 bp, 193 predicted proteins | sample 1573741 | NCBI WGS metagenome assembly OGSB01 (sample SAMN03295824, study PRJEB24534) | human gut metagenome | isolation source: fecal sample 5 from infant 3 | host: Homo sapiens | place: USA: Pittsburgh, PA | collected 2014-07 | reverse complement strand
TAGTTATATTAAACTATCTATTCACTATTAATTATACTATATTTAAATTAATGATTTCGTTTGGTATGCTTATTATATCACTAATCTCCTTAGTAGTTATTCTAATAAAGGATAATGTTAAAGGAAAAAAATAATCACCCTGCACCGCCATACAGAGTGATTAGGCTTTAAAATCACTATGAGTGGCAATCACATCTTGTGATGTCGATTGCCTTATTTTATTTATATTATACCAAAACATAGATTAAAATAAACAGTGAAAGATTATATATTATGGCAATTTTCAAATTAGGCAGGTGATAGTATTGAAAAATATTTTAATAATAGAAGATGACATAGCTTTAAATAAGGGGATTGCTCTATCATTAAAACATGAAGATTATAATTTTTATCAAGGATATAATTTAAGTGAGGGCAGAAAGATATTTTTGGAAAATGATATAGATTTAATTATTCTAGATCTAAATTTACCTGATGGAGATGGAATGGAATTTTGCAAAGAGATTCGCAGAATAAGTGAAGTCCCTATAGTAATGCTAACTGCTAAAGATATGGAGGTCGATATAGTTACAGGATTTGAACTTGGAGCTGATGACTATATTACTAAACCTTTTAGTCTTATGGTTTTAAGAGCTAGAGTTTTAGCGCTTTTAAGGCGCTCATCGCAAAAAGTTGTAAATAAATTTGAAATAGATGACTATTCTTTTAATTTTGACGATATGGTTTTTCTGAAGGGTAATAGGGAAATTATTTTGAGTAAAACAGAATATAAGTTGCTAAATATACTAATACAGAATATTGGAAAGGTAGTGTCTAGAGATATATTGATTGATAAAATCTGGTCTGACGGTGCTGAATATGTAGATGAAAATGCTCTTTCTGTTAGTATAAATAGGCTGAGAAATAAATTAGATGCTCATGAATATATTAAAACCATATATGGAGTAGGTTATACTTGGGGGATTAATTCATGAAGATTTTTTTAACTGTGATCATTATAGTTTTAATAATATATATTCTATATATAAGAAAAAATATGGAACTTATAACTATTAGAATTAATGAAATGTTAGACTTGGCTATAAAGGGGAATTTTACTGAAAAAAGCTTTGACGAATCAGAGTTATCCAAAATAGAATCAAAATTTTATAGATACCTATTGGATTCTCAAGCAACGGAAAAAAACTTATTTAACCAAAAGAAAAATATAGAAGTTTTGATTTCTGACATTTCACATCAATCTAAAACACCAATATCAAATATCATGCTTTATTCACAACTTTTAAAGGAAAATCAATCTATAGAATATGTTGATGAAATCGTCTTTCAAGCAAATAAATTAAGTTTTTTAATTCAAAATTTAATAAAGACATCTAGATTAGAAACGGGAATAATAAAATTAAATTCTAGTTTGAATAGTGTTAATGATTTAATTAAAGATATCATTAATTCTAGTTTGAAAAATGCGGAGAAAAAGAATATTTATATAGACTTTATAGAAGAGGATGAGCACTTTGCCTTCTTTGACTTTAAGTGGACGGAGGAAGCTATATATAATATTGTGGATAACGGGATTAAATATGGTTTAGAAGACAGAAATATCCATATAAGAATTATAGAATATACTATTTTTCTTAGAGTTGATATTTTAAATGAGGGAATAGGAATTAAGGAAGAAGAAATCAACAAGATATTCCAAAGATTTTATAGAGGTGAAAATGTAAGGGATAAAGAGGGAGTAGGCATAGGTTTGTACTTATCAAGAGAAATCATAGAAGGACAAGGAGGCTATATTCAAGTGGAATCTTCCTCTAAACAAACTAGATTTTCTGTATTTTTACCAAAGGATAAAAAGTAAATATAATTCTTTCATAACTGTTAGAATCTAGAAAGGATTTTGAAAGAGTAGTTTGCTATAGTCTATATTAGAAGTTATAGACTATTTTTTATGACCTAACACAACGAACGACAGTGAGTTGATGTAGGTCAAACGCAACGAACGCCAAATTCATGCGAGTGGCAACGAGCAAATGAATTTGTGCAGTGAGACTGCGGAAAATGACCTAACACAACGAACGACAGTGAGTTGATGTAGGTCAAACGCAACATTCGGTACGCTGTCTGTTTTGTCTGCAATTCGCGAGTGCTCATTGGACAAAAAAGGCAATGAGAACCAAATTTGCACGACCAACGGGAGTGAACAAATTTGGACTTTCAAACTGAGAAAGATGAGGTGATTTGTATGGAAATTTTGAAGACTCTGGATTTAAAAAAATACTATGGTGATGATAAGAATTTGGTGAAGGCATTAGATGGAGTTAGCATAGAAGTAAAACGAGGAGAGTTTGTAGCTATTGTGGGAACTTCTGGATCAGGAAAATCTACCTTATTGCATATGCTAGGGGGATTAGACAGACCTACATCCGGAGAGGTTATAATTGATGGCAAGAATATATTTAAACTCAAGGATGATGAACTCACTATATTCCGTAGAAGAAAAATTGGATTTATTTTTCAAAGCTATAATTTAATCCCGGTTTTGAATGTATATGAAAACATTACACTTCCTATTTCTTTAGATGGAAATGAAATTGACAGGCAATATATCGAAGAGATATTTAAGACTTTGGGAATTGAAGATAAAAGATATAATATGCCAAATCAACTTTCCGGTGGGCAGCAGCAAAGAGTCGCTATTGGTCGTGCATTGGCTACTAAACCGTCTATTATATTAGCTGATGAGCCAACGGGTAATTTAGATAGTAAGACTAGTTTAGATGTTATGGGATTAATAAAGGTATCTAGTAAAAGATTTAATCAGACTCTTATTATGATTACTCACAATGAAGAAATTGCTCAAATGGCAGACCGTATTATTAGAATTGAAGACGGTAAAATTCATGGTGGTGAGATAAATGAATAAGGTAAACAATAGAAAGATTATCAATAAAATTGCTATTGCTAGTTTAAAGAACAATCGTAGAAGAAATATTATTGCCTTTATTGCTATTGCATTGACTACCTTATTATTTACAAGTCTTTTTACTATAGGATTTGGTATGAAGAATTCTATGGAGCTTGAGACAATGAGAATGGTGGGAACTACATTTCATGGGGGGTTTAAGAGGATAAATAAAGAAGATATAGACAAATTAAAGACTCATCCATTAATTAAAGAAATAGGAATAAGACAAATGATTGGCTCTGTAATAAATGATGAATTTATTAAGGAGCAAGTAGAGATTTCATATGGAGATGAAAATTATATTAAAAGAGGTTTTAATTATCCTACTACTGGGAGGTTACCCGTAGAAAAAAATGAGATAATTACTGATACTTTAGTGCTAGATTTACTTGAAATTCCTCATAGAGTAGGAGAAAAAATTAAATTAAGATATACTATTGAAGAAAATGGAATAGTACTAGAAACTATAGAAGATGAGTTTATACTATCAGGATTCTACGATGCAGATGAGGCTATGATGGCAAGGATGGTGTTTACATCAAAAGAATATGCAGATTCCCTTAATTTACAGGAAAATATATATTACTTAGATGTAATGTTTTCTAATTCAAAGAATATTGAAGAAAAATTAATTCAGGTTCAATCAGAAAGTGGATATACTCCTAATGAAGAAGGTCCAGCTATTGATATTGGAGTTAATTGGGGATATATGTCAGGAAAGCTGGAAGATGCTGATCCTATTACTATAGGTGGCATGGTATTGATTCTATTGATTATCATCTTTACAGGATATTTGATTATATATAATATATTTCAGATTTCTGTAGTTTCAGATATTAAATTCTATGGGCTACTGAAAACTGTAGGTACAACTAAAAAGCAGATTATGAGGATTATAAGAAGACAGGCTTTTTTTATATCTTTAATAGGAATCCCAATAGGATTAATATTAGGATACTTTGCAGGAGTTCTTATACTTCCTAGAATAGCTTCTATTACAACAGTTGGAGATAAAGTAGTAAATAGTATCAATGTTTTAATTTTTTTGTTTTCTATAATATTTTCTTTAATTACAGTTTTTATATCCTGTAGAAAGCCAGGAAAGATAGCAGGAAGGGTATCTCCAGTGGAAGCAGTAAAGGCTACAGATATTGATAAGATGAACTATAGTTATATAAGAAGATCAGAAGCAGGAGTTAATATTAGTAAAATGGCAATATCTAATTTATTTAGAAATAAAACTAGAACTATTATTGTTCTTCTATCCATGTCATTAAGCTTAATCCTACTCAATTCTGTATATACTGTAGCAAATAGTCTTGATATGAATAAATTTTTAAGTGGATTTGTCAATGCAGATTTTGTTTTAGGCTCTGGAAAATATTTTAAAGCTGACTTTAGGTTTAAAGAGGATAGTTTAAATGAGAATATAATAGATTTAATAAATAGTAAAGAAGGATTTAAAAATGGGGGTAGAATCTATTATACTCCAGATAATTATGTTGAGTTATTAAGCGAAAAAGATTTGGAACCTCAGAATCGAACTCCTATTCAGCTATATGGATTAGATGGTTATCTAATAGATAAACAAAAGATACTAAAGGGTCAAATTGACATGGAAAAATTAATGAGTGGAAACTATATTATATATGGTGGATATACTAATAACAATGGTGTCTTAGAATTAGATAAGATGCAGTATGATGTTGGAGATAAAGTTAAACTAAATACAGAAAATGGAGTTAGAGAGTTTGAAGTAATGGCTATTATATCTTATGGTTATTCAAATTCTGCTAGATATATAAATATGTCAATAGGTGATGATTCAAAACCAAAATATAGTCAACTCCTATATTTGCCCTCAAGTATTTACAAAGAAATGGTAAGTGACCCATCTATTATGGTCTATCAATTTGATGTAGAGGATATAAATATAGCTGACTATGAAAATTTCTTAGAAGACTATACAAATAATATTGATTATACTTTAGATTATGATTCTAGAGATAAACAAAAAAAAGAATTTGATAACTTTAAAAACATGTTTTTATTGGTGGGAGGTTTTTTAAGTTTTATTGTAGCCTTAGTAGGAATTATTAATTTTATCAATTCTATAATAACAAGTATAATTACAAGAAAAAGAGAATTTGCATTACTTCAAAGTATAGGAATGACAAGAAGACAGTTGAATTCTATGCTTATAGGAGAAGGGGTATTTTATGCTTTAGGAACTATGATGATATCTGCAATATTCTCTATAGCTATATCTGCTACTGTAATAAATAAACTGATTAGTAAAGCTTTTTTTGCTACTTATAATTTCACTCTTAAACCACTTGTTATAGCTCTACCTATTATAATTACTCTAGGCATTGTTTTACCTTATATCATAAATAAATCTATGGTAAAGGAAAGTATAGTGGAAAGGATTAGAAGAGACGATTAAAGAGTTTATAAAACAAATAGGATGTATTATATATTAAATAAGTATCTTTTTTGGTGCTAGTCATCAAAAAAGATACTTATTGTTATGTTTTTATCCAAATTTCTTACTCTAATAGTTTTGAAATCTGATATAATAGTATATAATAAGAAAAATGGAGGGAATTAAATGTTAGTTACCGGAAGAGAATTGTTATTAGATGCTCAAAAAAATGGATATGCCGTTGGTGCTTTTAATGTAAATAATATGGAGATAGTGCAAGCTATTATTGAAGCTGCTGAAGAAACTAATTCACCAGTGATTCTTCAAGCTAGTCAAGGTGGAATTAAATATGCTGGTATAGAGTATATTGCTAGTTTAGGAAAGATAGCTGCTAGAAATGCTAAGGTGCCAGTAGCTTTACACTTAGATCATGGTACTGATTTTGACCAAGTAATGTTATGTATTAGACATGGTTTTACTTCTGTAATGATTGACGGATCTAGATTTGCACTAGATGAAAATATTGCATATACTAATAAGGTAATAGAGGTAGCTCATGCTGTAGGTGTTTCTGTTGAGGCAGAGTTAGGAAAGATTGGGGGTACTGAAGATCATATTACTGTAGATGAAAGAGATGCTACTTTTACAGATCCGGAGGAAGCATTAAGATTTGTAAAGGAAACTAATATAGACTTTTTAGCAATAGCAGTAGGTACTGCTCATGGTGTATATAAGGGAGAACCAAAACTTGACTTCGATAGAATAAAGGTCATAAGAGATAAGGTAGGAGTTCCCCTAGTGTTACATGGTTCTTCTGGAGTTCCTGAAGAGGCTCTGAGAAAAGCTATATCTTTAGGAATTTGTAAGATAAACATAGATACAGATCTTAGAATAGCATTTGCTGAAGGAGTAAAAGACTTCATTAAAGCTAATCCAGATAATATTGATCCAAGAAAAATATTAACTCCTGCAAAAACTCGAATGAAAGAAAAAATTAAAGAAAAAATGCATATATTCGGCTCAGTTAATAAGGCTTAAACTAATTCACAATTCACAATGCACGATTCACAATTAAAATGGTGACCTACTGTCACTTAGATAGACCTAATAGCTAGACTCTAGCAATTGTGAGCTGTGAACTGTGCATTGTGCATTGGAAAAAAAGGGGGGTATAGTATGAAGCTTTTTATTGATACTGCAAATATAGAAGAAATAAAAGAAATTAATGAATGGGGAGTTATCTGTGGAGTCACCACCAATCCTAGCTTGATTGCTAAGGAGGGTAGAGATTTCAAGGAAGTTGTTAAAGAAATTGCTGACATAGTAGATGGACCTATTAGTGCTGAGGTTATTTCTTTAGATAAGGAAGGAATGCTGAGGGAAGCTAGGGAGTTAGTTAAAATTCATCCAAATATTGTTATCAAGATTCCTATGACTAAAGAAGGACTAAAAGCTGTAAAGGTTTTAGCTGAAGAAGGAATCAAGACTAATGTGACTTTGATTTTTTCGGCTAACCAAGCTTTACTTGCAGCTCGTGCTGGGGCTACTTATGTAAGTCCTTTTGTAGGAAGACTAGATGATATTAGTAATGAAGGAATTTACATTATTGAAGATATAGTTCAAGTATTTAATATTCACAATATAAATACTGAAATAATTGCAGCAAGTATTAGACATCCTATTCATGTATTAGATGCTGCAAAAGCTGGAGCCCATATTTCAACTATACCATATAAAGTATTTGGACAAATGCTTGATCATCCATTGACTGATATAGGTATAGATAAATTTTTAAAGGATTGGGAAGGCTTACAAATTAAATAGGGAGTGTTAAGATGGATAGAAATTTGGCATTAAATTTAGCAAGAGTAACGGAAGCAGCTGCGTTAGCTAGTGCAAAATTTTTAGGTAGAGGAGACAAGAATGCTGCAGACCAGGCTGCCGTTGATGCTATGAGGCGTATGTTTGATACTGTAAATATAGACGGAGTCGTAGTTATTGGTGAAGGTGAGATTGACGAGGCACCTATGCTATATATTGGAGAACAAATAGGCATAGCAGGTCCAGATAGTTTAAAAATAGATATAGCAGTAGACCCTCTAGACGGAACAAGCTCCATTGCATATGGCCGTCCTGATGCTGTTTCTGTAGTAGCTATAGCTCCGAGGGGTTGCATGCTTCATGCTCCAGATACTTACATGAAAAAAATAGCTGTAGGACCAAAAGCAGCTGGAGTTATAGATATCAATGCTCCTATAGAGGACAATATAGCTCAAGTTGCTAAGGCTTTAGATAAAGATGTATCAGAAGTTACTATAACTATGCTTGATAGGCCAAGGCACAATGACTTGGTAGCAAGTATAAGAAAAGCTGGAGCAAGGATTAGAATGATTACTGATGGAGATGTGATTGCTGCCATAAATACATGTTTTGAAAATACAGGTGTGGATATGATGGTAGGTATAGGAGGAGCTCCTGAGGGAGTTATAACTGCGGCAGCCCTAAAATGTATGGGTGGTGAATTCCAAGGCATTTTACATCCTGTGACAGAAGAACAAAAAAGAAGATGTATAGAGATGGGCGTTGACTTAAATAAAGTATATAAGACAGATGACCTTGTAAAGGGAGATGAAATAGTTTTTGCAGCAACAGGTGTATCACATGGAGAACTACTTCAAGGAGTGAAGTATCTAGAAAATAATGTTGCTTCAACTCATACTCTAGTTTTGAGAGCGGAGACAGGCACTATAAGATTTATTGAGGCTACTCACAAATTAGATAAAAAACCAGAATACGCAAAATAGAAACAATGCACAATGCACAATTCACGATGCACAATGCACAATGCACAATTGAAAACATAAATAAAGAGATTGCTATTCTGGGCAAAGCGAGGAATCTAGTCTTTAAATCTTTTAATTGTGAACTTAAGTAGGGAACCAAAATCATGGTTTTTGATTTTGTGTTCATCACTTAGCTACTGATATTTGCCCCGCAGGGTATAATTCAGTAGTCCTTTAGGGTTTGTTTATCTAGTGAATTGTGAATTGTGAATTGTCAATTGATGAAAGGGGTGTTTATGTTTGACGGAACATGATCTGTCGGATAAAAAAATAGGCGAACTAAGAGAGATTGCAAAATCTCAAGGAATAGCCAGTCCTTATAAATATAAGAAGGACGAGTTAAAGGATATAATACTTCAAAACTTTGCTTCGGAAGAAAAAGAGAAATTAGAAGAAAAAGAGTTATCTGATGAAAATGAAGTAAAAATAAATATTAAAGATATTGAAACTGAGGATTTACCCGAAAAAGTCACGGAAGAATTGGAGAATATGGATAAGATAAACGGGGCTGAAGGAATCCTCGAGTTACATGCAGATGGTTATGGTTTTTTAAGATCTGATAATTATTTATCTGGTGATGAGGATATATACATTTCCCCGTCTCAAATCAGACGATTTAGATTAAGAACAGGAGATAAAATCTTTGGCGTTACTAGAGATCCAAATCCTGGAGAAAGATATAAAGCTCTTCTCTATATAAAATCTGTTAATGGAATGCATCCAGAAACCTGTACAAAAAGACCTAATTTCGATAGTTTGACTCCCATATACCCAACTAAAAGATTAAAACTTGAAACTAATTCCTCTGAGCTTGCTACTAGGATGATTGATTTAATCGCACCTATTGGCAAGGGACAAAGAGGTATGATTGTGTCTCCGCCAAAGGCTGGAAAGACATCTTTACTTAAAATGGTTGCGAATTCTATAGAAAAAAATCATCCTGAAGTAGAAGTGATTGTACTTTTAATAGATGAAAGACCTGAAGAGGTAACTGATATGAAAAGATCAGTAAAGGGTGATGTAGTTTACTCAACATTTGATGAACTACCACAACATCATACAAAGGTTGCGGAAATTGTATTGGAAAGAGCAAAAAGGTTGGTAGAACATGGTAAAGATGTAGTGGTTTTACTAGATAGTATTACAAGGCTTGCTAGAGCATATAACTTAACGATACCAGCTACAGGTAGAACTCTCTCAGGAGGATTAGATCCAGGTGCATTACATAAACCTAAGAGATTTTTTGGTGCTGCAAGAAATTTAGAAGAAGGCGGCTCTTTAACTATTCTTGCTACGGCTTTAGTAGAGACTGGCAGCCGTATGGATGATGTTATATTTGAAGAATTTAAAGGAACGGGTAATATGGAAATTCATTTGGATAGAAAATTATCCGAGAAGAGAATATTCCCAGCTGTTGATATTAATAAATCAGGAACTAGGAGAGAAGAATTACTTTTATCTCAAAAAGAACTTGAAACAATATGGGCTATAAGAAAAGCTATGGGAAATGCACCTACACAAGATGTGACTGAGAATTTAATAGAAAACTTAGTAAAAACTAGAAATAACGACCAATTCATAGATGAGATGAGAAATAAAATTTGGTTTTAGTTGAAAAGAAAAAAATTATATGCTATAATTTAATGGTTGAATTATGAAAGAATGTTTTTTTGCTATATATTAGCAGTTGAAGAGAGGTGAAAGGAATGAAGGCGGATATTCATCCAAATTATAAAGAAGCTACTGTAACTTGTGCCTGTGGAAATACATTTACAACAGGTTCTGTTAAAGATGAATTAAGAGTTGAAATCTGTTCAGAATGTCATCCATTCTTTACAGGTCGTCAAAAATTCGTTGAACGTGGTGGACGTGTTGAAAAATTCAAGAAGAAATATAATATGGATTAATTTCTTCAGAAAACTAGGTTAGATGCTTGAGCAACTAACCTTTATTTTTTATGACCTAACCCAGTGAACGAACGAAGTGAGTGAACTGTAGGTAGGTCAAACGCAACGAACGCCAAATTCATGCGAATGACAATGAGCAAGTGAATTTGTGCAGTGAGACTGCGTGGATGTCCTACTATCAAAAGTATAGTAAGGAAGGATGTAGGTCAAACGTAACATTCGCTACGCTCATTTCTACGCTCACTAACGTTCGCTTCGCTGTCCGTTTTGTCTGCAATTCGCGAGTGCTCATTGGACAAAAACGCAATGAGCACCAAATTTATGCGACCGATAGGGAGCAAATAAATTTGAGTTGCGAGATACCTAACATGACGAAACAAAGTAGTAACAACTCTGCTCAAGAGAAAAGACCAAAAATTCGGGGGTGAATATATGAAAATAAAGAATTTAGATAGAGTACCCAAACATATTACAAGCATTGGAGGACAGGCACTAATAGAAGGGGTTATGATGCGTGGACCAAAGGATATAGCTATTGCTGTTAGAAAACCTGATGGAGAAATTGAAATAAAAATGGAAAAGTTAAACACTTTGGGTATGAGGTATAAAATATTCAAACTTCCATTTATCAGGGGAATAGTAGGACTTGTAGAGGCTTTAATGTTTGGTACTAGAGCATTGATGTATTCAGCGGAATTCTATGAAGAGGAAGAAGAAACCTCATCTAAAGAAAGTTTTACTCAAAAGATATTTAAAGATAAAGCAGGAGATATTGAGATGGTTTTTGCTGTAATCAGCTCTATCATACTTGCTGTAGGAATATTTATGATATTGCCTACTCTTTTAACCAATTTCTTTAAGGGTAGAATTAATAGCTCAATAGGTTTAAATCTTATAGAAGGCTTAGTTAGAATAATAATATTCTTAATATATATAATAGGAGTGTCTAAACTAGATGATATTAGAAGAGTATTTGAATATCATGGTGCTGAACATAAGACTATACATTGCTATGAAAATGAAGAAGAGCTTACAGTTGAAAATGTAAAGAAACATCCAATTCTTCATCCAAGATGTGGAACTAGCTTTTTATTTATGGTAATGATAATTAGTATATTGGTCTTATCATTCTTTGGCTGGCCGAATCCATTACAAAGATTTGTTGTGAGGATTTTGATGTTTCCTGTAATTGCAGGTATATCTTATGAAATAAATAGGCTTATTGGGAAAAGTAGTTCAAAATTAGCTTATCTTCTTTCTTATCCTGGCCTAATGATTCAAAAACTAGCTACAGTAAAAGAGCCTGATTGTGAGCAAATTCAAGTGGCCATAGAATCATTAAAAGCAGTTTTAACAGATAATAAGGATGAGGATAGATGGTAACAATAAATAATCTACTAAGGAAGTCGGAAAATTCCATCTTAGATTCAATTCTAATATTATGCAAATTATTAGATGTAGATAAATCCTATATATATACCTATGGAGATAGGGAAGTCTCAAAAGAAGTCGAGGAAAAGTTTTTGTATCTCATGGAAGAAAGAGCTAGGGGATATCCTATACAGTATATATTAGGAGAAAGAGAGTTTATGGGGCTAGATTTTTATTTAGAGGAAGGAGTTCTAGTCCCTAGACCAGATACTGAAATTTTAGTAGAGTATACTATAGACTATATAAATAAAAATTATGGGGATAGAAATATTAAAGTGTTAGATTTGGGCATTGGTAGTGGTGCTATTTCATTGAGTATAGCTCACTATTGTAAAAATGCCTTTGTCTACGGAGTCGATATTTCAGATACTGCAATTAAGGTAGCAAATATTAATAAAGAGAAATTAAATTTGTTCAATGTTAATTTTTATAAAGGTGATTTGTTTAAAGCACTAGAAGGGCTTGATTTAGATGGTGGATTCCAAATAATAGCATCTAATCCACCATATATTGCTTCTAAAGAAATTGAAAATTTAGATACGACAGTAAAGGATTTTGAACCAAGGCTTGCTTTAGATGGTGGATTAGATGGTTTAGACTTTTACAGGAAGATTACACCTGAAAGTAAACAATTTTTAGACGATAATGGACTTTTGATATATGAAATTGGTTACGATCAGGGAGAGGATATTGTAGAGATTTTACATTCGGAAGGATTTAATAAAGTATCAGTTTTAAAAGATCTACAAGGACTTGATAGAGTAGTTTTAGGTATTAAATAGTAAAGGAGTTGTGCTTTCAATGAAGTTGCTATTTAAATTATTTTCAACGTTTTTTAAAATAGGTGCATTTACTATTGGTGGGGGATATGCTATGCTTCCTTTAATTCAAAGGGAAGTTGTTGATGAAAACCAATGGCTTACCACAGAAGAATTTATGGATATATTGGCTATAGCTGAGGTAACTCCAGGACCTGTAGCTGTGAATACAAGTACTTATGTGGGATATAAAAAGGCAGGTTTAAAAGGAGCTCTATTTTGTACATTAGGGACTGTTCTTCCTTCTTTTGTGATTATACTCCTTATTGTTAAGTTTTTTTGGGGGTATAGAGGAAATCCTATTGTGGAGAAAATATTTCTAGGAATAAGACCTGCAGTAGCAGCATTAATATTTTCAGCAGTATATAAACTGGGATCAAAAATGAAACTTAGTGTTTCTATGATAGCAGGAGCTTTACTTACAGTTTTGGCTATAATAATATTGGATATTAGTCCTATAATAATAATTCTTATAGCTGCTTTTGGCTCAATTATCTATTTTAAAAATAAGGAGAAGAAAATATGAATGTATTGAAGCTTTTTATATCATTTTTAAAAATAGGGGCCTTTAGTTTTGGTGGCGGATATGCTATGCTACCATTGATAAGAAAAGAGATAATAGATGTCCATGGTTGGTTGACGACTAAGGAATTTATAGATATATTGGCTGTAGTAGAAATGACACCAGGGCCAGTTGCAATAAATTCTGCTACTTTCTTGGGATATAAGGTAGCGGGAATATTAGGATCTGTAGCGGCTACGATTGCTGTAGTTCTGCCATCTATAGTTATAATACTTATTATAGCTCATTTTCTGTCAAAGGTTAAGGATTCTCCTTATATTACTTGGGCATTTACAGGAATAAGACCAGTTGTATTAGGCCTTATTGCTTCTGCTAGTATAACTGTGGCCAAGGATGCTGTTATAGATATAAAGAGTTTGGTATTGATGGTTATCCTATTTTACTTAACCTCATTTAAAAAATTGCATCCTATACTTACAATTGTAATTGCTGGTACAGTGGGAGCGTTTATTTTTTAATTGGAAATTAATAAAAAATAATTGACAATTGATAAAATAAAATTCATACTTAATAAGGTATGATTAAAGTTAAAAAATAAAATTAAATAGGAATTTTTCAATTAATAATTAAAAGATAAGAGAATAATATTTTTAACAAATTGATTTATTTCAATGTTTTTAATTGTTAACTGAATATTGTTAATCGTTAATTGAATATAGGGGAGTGAGAATATGCTAGATAAATTAGCTGCAATTGAAGAGAAATACATTGAATTAGGCGAAAAAGTAATGGATATGGAAGTAATAAATGACAGAGTATTGTTTCAAAAATTGATGAAGGAACATTCTGATATAGAGCCTATCGTATTTAAATATAGAGAATTTGTAGAAACTAGAGACAATCTTGAAGAAGCAAAAGAAATGCTTAGAGATAAATTAGATGATGAAATGAAAGAATTAGTTAAAGAGGAGATAAAAGACCTCGAAGCTTCTTTAGAAGCTATTGAGGAAGAATTGAGAGTATTATTAGTACCAAAGGATCCAAATGATCATAAGAATGTTATTGTAGAAATAAGAGGTGGAGCCGGAGGAGATGAAGCTGCTTTATTCTCAGGGGTTTTATTTAGAATGTACTCAAGATATGCAGAGAGAAATAGATGGAAAGTAGAAATAATGAGTACGAATGAAATAGGTATTGGTGGATTTAAAGAAGTAATATTTATGATAAAAGGTAAGGGTGCTTATAGTAGACTAAAATACGAATCTGGTGTACACAGAGTTCAAAGAGTACCTGAAACTGAAGCAAGTGGTAGAATACACACATCAACATCTACAGTTGCAGTGTTGCCTGAAGCGGAAGATGTTGATATAGATATACAAGAGAAGGATTTAAAAATAGATATTTATAGATCATCTGGGGCAGGTGGACAGCACGTAAATACTACTGATTCTGCTGTTAGAATCACTCATTTACCTACAGGAGTGGTAGTTGCCTGCCAAGACGAAAGAAGCCAAATCAAAAATAGAGAAAAGGCAATGAAAATATTAAAAACTAAATTATACGATAAGTTATTAACAGATCAAGCAGCAGAAATAGCTGAAGAGAGAAAGGGTCAAGTAGGTACAGGCGATAGATCAGAAAGAATTAGAACATATAATTTCCCGCAAGGTAGAGTTACAGACCATAGAATCAATCTAACGCTATATAAGTTAGATGCCTTTGTAGATGGTGATTTAGATGAGATGATAGATGCTTTAATTACCTCAGACCAAGCAGAAAAATTAAGTTCAGAAGAATAGATAACAAAAACGGTGACCTTTTACGGTTACCGTTTTTTTATTTATTTAAAATATAATACAATACCTAATATAAATCCAACAACAGTACCAATACTAGAAAACCTTCCTCTGTGGAGGGTTTTTCCCGTTGGGATTAATTCATCACAGACTATATATAACATGATACCTCCTGCACTAGCTAAGCAGAGGGAAATAACAGTATTAGAAATATTACCTAAATAAGCACCGATATATGCTCCTATTCCAGTAGTCATTCCCACTAGAACGCTAAATAGCATTATTTTCCAAGTCTTAATCTTATTCATACTTAGAGGTAGTGAGATAGACATCCCTTCAGGAATATTGTGTAAGAGCATTGCCATAGTAAGAACTAATCCAAAATCAGAGATGCCAACTAAGGTAGAGCCTAGAGCCATACCTTCTGGGATACTATGTATAGCCACACTTAATCCCAAAATTGCACCTGTCTTTATATTCACAAAGCAAGATAACTTATCTAATAAAGTTTCCAATATAATAATAACCAATATACCTATTGTAACACCTAATATCACATTAAGTACCCCACCTATGTAAAATGCTTCAGGAAATAAGTGAAAGCTTACTATAAACATCATAAATCCACCAGTCAATCCTAATAAAAAACTTAACACTTTATCTGTTTTCTTTATATATATTCCAATTATACTTCCTAAACTAATGCCTATGACACCTACTAAAAGTCCAATAATACCTATAATCCATTCACTCATTTTAACCCCTCCCATTAATAAATATGAAAGGTTTCTAATAATTATTATTCTAATTGATGAATGAGTATCAGATAAATACACAATAAAGAATTATTGAATTATACTTTGGATAGTAGGTATAAGTAGCTAAGCCAAATTGCTGTAATTATCAAAGTTTTTTGTATAATTACAGTACCTAAAAGTTATGTTTTTGGGATTTCTATAGTTTGCAATTTTGGATTCTTACTTATGTGAATTGTGAATTGTTAATTTGTAGGTAATAATATATAATAATATAAAGCAAAAAAGTCAGTGAATAGTTAAAAGTTATAAAATTAGTGAATAGTGAAAAGTTAAAAGTTATAAAATTAGTGAATAGTGAAAAGTTAAAAGTGAATAGTTTTAAGAAGAAGTCCGTGTATTTTGATTTTCAGCTATTAATCATTGACTGTTAATTATTCACTGTTTCCCCATTATTTACAAGTAAGGTGAGAGGTAAGTATGAAGACAAAAATAATAAAAATTGATAAAGACAATATAAACAGTGATTTAATAATTGATGCGGTAAATATAATTAAAAATAGTGGATTAGTTGCATTTCCAACTGAAACCGTATATGGACTTGGTGCAAATGGATTTGATGAAAATGCGGCAAAAAAAATATTTGCTGCAAAGGGAAGACCCGAAGATAATCCATTGATTCTTCACGTCTATTCAGTAGAGCAAGTTGAGGAGCTAGTGGAGGAAATTCCAGATATAGCTAAAAAATGCATGGAGGAATTTTGGCCTGGACCGTTAACAATCCTTCTGCCAAAATCCGATAAAGTACCAAATATAATTACTGCAGGATTAGATACTGTAGCAATTAGGATGCCGGAGAATAAAATAGCATTGGAGCTAATAAAAATGTCAAATGTTCCCATAGCTGCACCTTCTGCTAATATATCAGGAAGACCTAGTCCTACATCAGCTAAGCATGTAATAGATGACTTAATGGATAAAGTAGATATGATAGTAGATGGCGGAGAGACAGGAGTAGGATTAGAGTCAACGGTACTAGATTTATCAGGAGATTTACCTATGATTCTTCGTCCAGGAGGAGTAACTAAGGAAGATTTACAGAAAATAATCCCCAATGTAACTATAGACTTTGCTATAATAAAAGAGGATGCAAATATAATTCCTAAATCCCCTGGACAAAAATATAGACATTATGCTCCAAAATCAGAGATGCTTGTTTTTAGCGGTGATATTGATAAGATAACAGATGCTATTATGGCAAAGACTAAAGAATATATGGCTATTGGTAAAAGGGTAGGGGTTATTTGTACTGATGAAACAAAGGAAATTTATAAGGATGGGCTGATAATATCTATGGGCAGCAGGCGAAATAACGAAACCATTGCTCGTAATTTATTTAATACCCTTAGACTGTTTGATGAGGAGAATGTAGATATCATCTTAGCAGAGGGGGTTGAACCATCACATTTAGGAATAGCAATAATGAATAGAATGATGAAGGCTGCTGGCGGTAGAATTATTAAGGTTTAGAAGGAGAGAACTAAATGATAGTTTTGTTTGTATGTACTGGTAATACTTGTAGAAGTCCTATGGCAGAGGGGATTTTGAAATCTATAGCCAAAGAAAAAAAATTAAGCCTAGAAGTCAAATCTGCAGGAATCTCTGTATTCGATGGAGATAATGCATCTAGGAATTCTATAGAAGCTATGAAGAAAATCGGAATCGATATATCGAAGCATAAAGCAAGACAGCTTCATAGAGATTTAGTCGACGAGGCTGATTTGATTTTAACTATGTCTAAACCTCATAAGGAAATTATAATATCAAATTTTCCGTCGGCTAAGGATAAGATTTTTGCTTTATTAGAATATGTTTATAAAATAGATAAAGATATAGCAGATCCCTATGGTGGAAATCTTCTCTTATATGAACATACAAGAGAAGAAATTTATAAAGCAATAAAAAAGATAATTGACAATGGCCAATTGACAATTAATTAAAGAGAGGATGAATATAAATGAAAATAGGCATAGGCAGTGATCATGGTGGTTTTGAATTAAAGGAATATATTAAGGAGTATTTAGATAGAGAGGGAATTTCTTATATTGATTATGGCACAAATTCCATCGAATCAGTGGATTATCCAGATTATGGAAAAAAGGTATCTGAAGCTGTTGTATCCAAAGAAGTGGATAAGGCTATTGTCATCTGCGGCACAGGTATTGGTATTTCTATAGCTTGCAATAAGGTAAAGGGAATTAGATGTGCATTATGTGGAGATACCTACTCAGCCAGAATGAGCAGAGAACATAATGATGCTAATATTTTAGCTCTTGGAGGCAGGGTAATTGGAAGAGATTTGGCTTTAGAAATAGTTTCTATATGGTTAAAAACACAATTTGAAGGCGGAAGGCATGAAAAAAGAGTAGAAAAAATAAGTGAAATTGAAGGCTAGTTTATGATATAATTTTCAAGGAAAATAATTAATGTTGAGAAAGGAGTTTTTCATATGGGAAACGTAGTAGTATTTGACCATCCTCTTATTAAACATAAACTTACATTTATAAGAGATAAAAATACAGGATCTAAGGAGTTTAGAGAATTAGTTACAGAGGTTTCAATGCTTATGGGTTATGAGGTAACTAGAGATTTACCTTTAGAGGAGATTGAAATAGAAACCCCTCTTATGAAAATGAAATCACAAGTTATATCAGGTAAGAAGGTGGGACTTATACCAATACTTAGAGCAGGACTTGGTATGGTTGATGGTATGTTAAATCTTTTGCCAGCGGCTCGTGTAGGACATATTGGGCTTTATAGAGATCCAGAGACGTTAAAACCTGTAGAGTATTATTGTAAATTACCTCAAGATATTGAAGAAAGAGAATTGATAGTCTTAGACCCTATGCTTGCAACAGGAGGTTCGGCTGTAGCTGCAATAGACTTTTTAAAAAAGAGAGGTGCCACAAGCATAAAATTAGTTTGCTTGATAGCTGCTCCTGAGGGAGTGAAGGCTGTAACAGATTCTCATCCAGATGTAGATATTTATGTAGCTGCTTTAGATGAAAAACTAAATGATCACGCCTATATAGTCCCAGGTCTTGGAGATGCTGGTGACAGATTGTTCGGAACTAAATAAAAGGAGAGGGATTTGCTATGAAAAGCTTTATTGCACCATTTTTGCTAGCAACGGTTATTTCATATTTGTCTACTCCTTTGGTAAGGAAACTAGCATTTAAGGTAGGGGCCGTTGATATTCCAAAAGATGATAGAAGAGTGCACAAAGAGGCTATGCCACTTATTGGTGGTTTGGCTATATTTGTAGCAGTAATTGTGGTTACTTTAATATTTTTACCTTTAGAAAAAGAAATTATTTCAATAATAATAGGTGGAACTGTTATTGTAATAGGGGGCATAATAGACGATCTTAAGGAGCTAAAACCTAAAACTAAATTTATGTTTCAAATCATAGCAGGCTTGATACTTATATTTGGTGATGTGAAAGTTGATTTCATTACAAATCCCTTTACAAAAAACAGCTCACTGCTGTACTTAAATTGGTTATCTATACCTATTACTTTGTTTTGGGTAGTTGGTATTACTAATACATTAAACTTCATAGATGGATTAGATGGATTATCTGCGGGAGTTGCTATGATATCAAGTATAACCCTTATGATTGTAGCTAGTAAAGGGTATACTAGCAATTATATCAGTGTGATCATAATGTCAGCTGCTATAGCTGGTGCATGTTTAGGCTTTTTACCATTTAATTTTAACCCAGCGAAGATTTTCATGGGTGATACTGGTGCATTATTCTTAGGATTTATGTTAGCCGCCATAACAATAGAAGGTGTTATGAAGAGCGTAGCAACCATTGCTATTGTTGCACCTATACTTATATTATCTGTACCCATTTTTGATACTACTTTTGCAATATTTAGGAGATTATTAAATGGGCAATCTATATCAGCGGCAGATAAAGGACATTTACACCATAGGCTTTTAAGTAGAGGGTATTCTCAGAGAAAATCCGTGCTAATACTTTATGGCATATCTGCGATTTTTGGCTTATTTGCAATATTAGTATCTCAAGCCAATAGTAGACAGGCTGTATATTTATCTTTAGTGTTACTTATCGTATCAGTGCTAGTAGCCATAAAGCTGGGGATATTTGAGAAGAGATAGCGAATAGTTAAGAGTATTAAAAGCAGTGAATAGTGAAGAGTGAAAAGTGAATAGTTCAGGATAAGGATTTTTGGGGTCTTTTAGTCTTTTCAACTATTCACTATTAGTTATTCACTAAAGAGATGAAAGGATGATTTATCTTATGAAAATAATGACTGTCTTTGGTACAAGACCAGAGGGAATCAAGATGGCTCCAATAATTAAGGAGTTGGAGAAGAGAGAAGGTATTGAATCTGTTATATGCATTACTGCTCAACATAGACAGATGTTAGATCCGGTACTAAATATATTTAATATAAAACCGGATTATGATTTGAATATATTTAAACCTGGACAAACTCTAACAGAAATCACAACAAGGGCCTTAGAAGGTCTAGAGGAAGTAATTATAAAGGAGAAGCCTGACGTACTACTGGTTCAAGGTGATACTACTACAGTATTTGCAGGAGCTTTAGCTGCATTTTATCAAAAGGTAAAGGTTGGGCATGTAGAAGCAGGACTTCGTAGTGGAAATCTATATTCACCATATCCTGAGGAAGCTAATAGGAGATTAGCTGGTTTACTTGCAAATTTTCATTTTGCTCCAACAGAAAGGAATAGGCAAAACTTATTAAAAGAAGATTATCCAGATGAAAAAATATTTATTACAGGCAATACTGTAATAGATGCTTTAAAGTATGTTATCAAAGAAGATTACATATTTGATATTGATTTATTAAACAATCTAGATTATGAGAATAAAAGAGTAATTTTAATTACAGCCCATAGGAGTGAAAATATTGGTAAGCCTATGGAAAATATATTTACTGCAATTAAAGATATTATGGAAAAATATGAAGATGTAGAATTAGTTTTTCCTATGCATCTAAATCCTAAGGTACGAGAAATTGCTAATAAAGTTTTAACAAACAATGATAGGATACATTTGATAGAGCCTTTAGATTATGCACCTATGGCAAATCTTATGGCAAAAGCACATCTAATCGTTACAGATTCAGGTGGACTTCAAGAAGAAGGACCTACCTTTGGCAAGCCTGTACTTGTAGTTCGTGAAGAAACAGAAAGACCAGAAGGAATAGAGGCTGGAACAGCTAAACTAGTAGGTACTAAATATGAGAGTGTATTTAATGAGCTTAATCTTCTGTTATCAAATAAGGATGAATATAATAAGATGGCTAATGCTGTAAATCCATATGGAGATGGAAAGGCAAGTGAGAGAATAGTAGACATATTGATCAATTCACAATGCACGATGCACAACTTAAACAATGCACAATTGGGAAAGCGGTGAACTAGGGGCAAAAGGCCCTAAAAACGTGCTAAAGCAATTGTGAATTGTGAACTGTGAATTGTGAATTAGAGAAGTGAATTGTGCATTAAAAAAGGGGTTGAGATTTTGGTAGATAAATTAACTGAACTTAGGGATAGTTTTGAAATGTTAGAGGATATTTTAAATTATGCATATGAAGGCTATGTATTAGTTGATCCTGAAGGCAAAATAGTTAAGATGAATTATGAAAAGCTTTTAGGAATAAAAGAAGAAGACGCAATCGGAAAACCAGTAGAAGAAATTATCGAAAATACTCGTATGCATATTGTAGTAAAGACAGGGGCTAAGGAGTTAAGAGATGTACAGAGAATACAAGGTCATGATATGATTACAAACCGTATTCCCATAATAAAGCAGAACAAAGTAATTGGAGCCGTAGGCACAGTGCTTTTTAAAGATATCAGCGAAGTAAAGGAGTTGGCTCACCAGCTCCTTGATTTGCAATCAAAGATAAATAAATATAGAGGTGAAATTGAAAGAATAGAAGGGAGTAAGTACTCCTTTGATAGTATTATCACTAGAAATCCAAAGATGGAATATTTAAAAAAGGTTGGTAGGATGGCAGCAGAAACAAATTCAACTGTGCTTATTACAGGAGAATCTGGTACTGGTAAGGAGTTATTTGCACATGCAATTCATAGAGCAAGCTATAGAAAGGGAGAGGCCTTTATAGCTATTAATTGTGCTGCAATCCCCAAAGACTTATTAGAATCCGAGTTATTTGGATATGATAGTGGTGCATTTACTGGAGCTAGAAAAGAAGGTAAGGTTGGAAAATTTGAACTTGCTTCAGGAGGAACCATTTTTTTAGATGAAATAGGAGATATGCCTTTAGAAATGCAGGCAAAAATTCTTAGGGTATTAGAATCTAAAGAATTTGAAAGAATTGGCAGTAACAAAAAAGTTTCATTCGATGCTAGAGTTATAGCAGCTACAAATGAAAATATAGAAGAAGCAATAAAAAAGGGTAAATTCAGGGAGGATTTATACTACAGATTAAATGTAATAACTATAGAAATTCCACCACTTCATGAAAGAATTGAGGATATAGAGCCTTTGAGTCAGGATATTCTTGCTTTTTTACTTAGGGAAATGAACCTAGGAGAAAAAGAGCTGGCTAGAGAAACTATAAAAATCCTTAAATCATATAGTTGGCCAGGAAATGTAAGAGAACTAAGAAATGTATTGGAAAGAGCAATTAATCTTTCTACAGGTAGGATTATTTTGCCAGAACATCTACCAGAAAGACTTATGAATAGGGCAAGCTATATAGTGGGAGACCCAGATGATATACCTTTATTAAAGGATGTTGTTTTAGTAGCTGAAAAAGAAGCCATAGAGAAAGCTCTTGTTTTGACCAAGGGAAATAAATCTCTAGCTGCCGAGAAATTGGGAATACACAGGACAGCTCTATATAAAAAGATTGATAAGTATAAAATAGAAAGTTGAAATGTAGCTAGAAATATACAAAATTATTGATGATGTATACTTTTTGCTACATGATTTTTATATAAATATAAGCAAACTGTATAATAAAACGTACACTCTATAAATATTACATCATATCAAAAAAATCATAATTTAATTTATATATCATATACATTAGTGAACTCAACAGTTTTAGTCAATAAAATACTTTTTATATAACTTGGCACAATAATTGCTATTATATTTATTATATGGATTTAATAAAAAATTACAAATAGATTGATTTAAAAAACAAATAAATTATAGGAGGTATAAAAATGAGAGAAGTTGTTATTGCTTCAGCAGTTAGAACACCTATTGGTGCATTTGGAGGTAAGTTTAAAGATGTTTCTGCAGTGCAACTTGGTACTATAGTAGCTAAGGAAGCCCTAAAAAGAGCAAAAGTAGATCCAAGTATGGTAGATGAAGTTATTTTTGGTAATGTATTACAAGCTGGATTAGGCCAAAACGTTGCTAGACAGGTATCAGTACATGCAGGTATTCCTGTAGAAGTACCTTCTTTTACAGTTAATAAAGTTTGTGGTTCTGGACTAAAGACAGTTGCGTTGGCAGCTCAGGCTATTTTAGCAGGAGAAGCAGATATAGTATTAGCAGGTGGTACAGAGAATATGAGTCAGGCTCCATATCTATTAAAATCTGCTAGATGGGGTCAAAGAATGGGTAATGGTCAAATAGAAGATTACATGGTACAAGATGGTCTAACTGATATTTTCAATAATTACCATATGGGAATTACAGCAGAAAATATTGTAGAAAAATATGGCCTTACTCGTGAGGAACAAGATCAATTATCATTAGGAAGCCAAAACAAAGCAGAAGAAGCTGTAAAGAGTGGAAGATTTAAAGAAGAAATTATTGCTGTTGAGATTCCTCAAAGAAAGGGAGATCCAATAGTTGTTGATACTGATGAATATCCAAAATTTGGTACTACCATAGAGACGTTAGGAAAACTTAGACCAGCATTTAAGAAAGATGGTAGTGTAACTGCAGGAAATGCTTCTGGTATCAATGATGGAGCAGCTGCTTTAGTTGTAATGAGTAAAGAAAAGGCTGACGAGCTAGGAATTACTCCATTAGCTACTATTGCATCCTATGCTTCAGCAGGGGTGGAGCCATCCTTAATGGGAACTGGACCTATTCCGGCTACAAGAAAAGCTTTAACTAAAGCTAATATGACAGTAGAAGATTTAGATTTAATAGAAGCAAACGAAGCTTTTGCAGCTCAAGCATTATCAGTTATAAAGGATCTTAACCTTGACACTGATAAAGTTAACGTAAATGGTGGAGCTATAGCTTTAGGTCATCCAATAGGCGCTTCAGGAGCTAGAATATTAGTTTCATTATTACATGAAATGGCAAAGAGAGATGCTAAAAATGGTTTAGCTACCCTATGTATAGGTGGAGGACAAGGAATAGCTATGATAGTTAAAAGATAGTGAATAATTAAAAGTGAATAGTGAATAACAGAAAGTAGTTATATATAATAGTGAATAAATAATAGTTTGAAAGGCTAAAAGAGATGGCTATCCTTATCTTTTAAACTATTGGATTTTCACTAATTCTAAAACTATTCACTATTCTCTCTTCACTATTGACTAAATAAAGGAGGTTATATTTATGAATAAAGTTATATCTATTGATGCAGCTATAGATCATATTAAAGATGGTATGACTATTATGATCGGTGGATTCTTAGGATGTGGATCACCACACAGATTAATCGACGCTCTTGTGAAAAAGGGTGTTAAAGATTTAACATTAATTTGCAATGATTCTGGTTTTCCAGAAATAGGTGCGGGTAAATTGGTAGTAAATAAACAAATTAAAAAACTTATAGCTTCTCATGTTGGGACAAACCGTGAAACTGGAAATCAAATGAATTCTGGCGAAATGGAGGTAGTATTAGTACCACAAGGAACTCTTGCAGAGCAAGTAAGGGCAGGAGGAGCTGGACTTGGTGGATTTTTAACACCAACAGGAGTAGGTACAATAGTTGAAGAAGGTAAAGAAAAAATGATAATTGATGGAAAGACATATCTTCTTGAGAAACCACTTAGAGCAGACGTTGCTTTAATTGCTGGAGCAACTGTAGATAAATTTGGTAATATCGTATATCATGGTGCTACAAGAAATTTCAACACACTTATGGCTACTGCTGCAGATACAGTAATCGTTGAAGCTGAAAAGGTTTTAGAAATAGGAGAACTTGATCCTAATGATGTTGTTACTTCAGGAATATTTGTAGATTATATTGTTAATGGAGGTGACAAATAATGGATAAGAAAGAATTCATTGCTAGACGTGTAGCTAAAGAACTAAAAGACGGAGACGTAGTTAACCTTGGCATCGGATTGCCAACTATGGTAGCTAACCATGTACCTGAAAATATGACAGTGTTTTTCCAATCAGAAAATGGATTTATAGGCCTTGGACCTGCTCCAGAAGAAGGCAAAGAGGACCCTTATATAGTAAATGCAGGAGCTCAATGTGTAACTATTCTGCCTGGTGGAATATTCTTTGACTCCGCTACATCCTTTGGTATTATTCGTGGAGGTCATGTTGATATGACAGTACTTGGAGCACTTCAGGTAGATGAAAAAGGTAATCTTGCTAACTGGATGATACCAGGAAAAATGGTTCCAGGTATGGGAGGAGCTATGGATTTAGTAACAGGAGCTAAAAAGGTAATAGTAGCTATGGAACATACCGTAAAAGGAAGTCATAAGATATTAAAGGAATGCAACCTTCCATTGACAGCTGCGGGAGAAGTAAATCTTATTATTACTGAAATGGGAGTTATAGAAGTAACTAAAGAAGGTTTAGTATTGAAGGAAATTAATCCAGAATTTACTGTAGAAGAAGTGCAAGCAGCTACAGAAGCTAAGTTAATAATTTCTGAAAACTTAATAAAGATGGAAATCTAAATTTTTCTGAAATAGCCCTTAGTACCTAAGGGCTATTTTTTATAACGAATAGGAAAGTTCTATTTTTTCTCTTTTCCATTTTAGAACTTGCTATGATCTAAATATGTTTTAAGCAGATTGCCGAAATCTTTGATTTTGTGTAAGTTGCTTATGTATTGTCCAAAAAAGACTTTCTTTTTCTTTAATATAAGCTTGAATTTAAATAGGTGTAGGAAATAGATTTCTTAATATATTAACGTCTCAATAGAAGTTTTTGTTATATTGTGATAGTCAAATTTTGCAATATTGCATTAAATTACTTGCATAATATTGTAAAATTTTATATAATTGCAATAGTATTTTAAAAATATTCTTTGCGTAATGTGACACGTTAATGTTATAATTATAACATACTAATGAAAAATGTTTACCATGGAGTGAGGAAATGAAGAATAAAAACTATAAGGATATCTTTCAAAACCTAACTTTGATTACTCAAGTTGGCCTCTCTGTTATTACACCTATTTTGCTCGGTGTTTTCTTGGGGCAATTTATAGATAATAAAGTTGGTACGAATGGTATCTTTTCTATTATCTTCATTATTTTTGGTGTTGGTGCAGGTTTTTTGAATATATTTAAATTAGCTGGCAATAAAGGAAACAAAAGGAAGTGAATATATGAATAATGACTTAGTGTTTAAAGTAACAAAACGAGTAAGTATAATTTCACTATTAATTATTGGAAGTGCTGCTTTTATATTTAAAAATTCTAAGCCAATTATACTTGGGTATATATTTGGAGCAATAATTAGTATATTAGGGTTTAAATTGCTTCATAATACTATAAATAAGGCTGTGGAAATGTCACCAGGTAAAGCTGCTGCTTATTCTACTGTACACTATATTTTAAGATATTTGATATATTTTATTGTACTTTCAGTAGCTGCCATAGCAGATTATCTTAATTTTCCTGCAGCTATTTTGGGGCTTTTAATGGTCAAAATTGTCATATTAGGTTCAGGGATATTTGACAAAGATTTTCAGAAATATCAGAAATAAATAATTAATAATTTATTAATTATTTATATATTACATTTAGGAAATAAGAATAAGTAATATATAGCAAAGTATGAAAGGAGGGATATATTTGGAATTATTATTAAAAATATTTGGGATGGAAATAATTGTACCTGACACTATTGTTAATATGTGGATAGTTACAATATTATTAATTATTTTTGCCTTTATAGTTAATAGTAAAATTAAAAAGGCTAATGTAGATGAAGTACCATCAAATTTCCTAAATGTTGTAGAACTAATAGTGGAATCTATAGAGAATCTAGTTAACACAACTATGGGCCCACAAAATATCAAATTTGCACCTTATATTTTAACTCTAGCATTATTTTTGGCAGTAGCTAATTTATTTGGGTTACTAGGATTTTCACCACCCACATCAGATTATTCTGTTACATTTTCTCTAGCTTTAATTACTTTTGCGTTAACGCAGTTTTGGAAATTTAGAAATTCTAGAGGCTTAGGTGGTTATTTAAAGAGTTTTACAGAACCTATGATTTTTTTAACTCCGCTAAATGTAATTGGTGAGTTAGCCAACCCAATTTCATTATCTTTCCGTCTTTTCGGAAATATTATGAGTGGTGGAATTATTATGGGCTTGCTATATCAGGCACTAGGATTAATTGCACCAGTTATTGCGGCACCATTGCATGCTTATTTTGATGTATTCTCTGGATTGTTGCAAACATTTATATTTATAATGCTATCTATGATATTCATAGGTGGGGCAGAAGAGTAAATTATTTTTCTAAAATTTGAGAGGAGGAAACAAAATGTTACAAGGAATTACAAGTGAGGCTTTTATATTAGGATGTTCAGCAATAGGTGCTGGTCTTGCAATGATCGCAGGTATAGGACCTGGAGTTGGTCAGGGTCATGCAGCGGGTCAAGCAGCAGCGGCAGTAGGTAGACAGCCAGAAGCTAAAGGTGATATTACTTCAACTATGCTTTTAGGTCAAGCGGTAGCAGAGACAACAGGTATTTACGGATTAGTTATAGCTATAATTTTACTATTCGTTAGACCACTATTAACAGCTTATATCAATCTAGGATTATAATATCTGATGTTTAATCCCTGGATGTGTTCTAATGGGACACTGGGGGTATCTCAGGCTAAGGAGGTTAGTTTATGTTTGTAGTTAGAGCCTTGCCAGAACTTTCATCTATGATTTTAGCTTGGGTGGCTTTGTTGTTACTCTATCTAATGCTTAGGCATTTCTTATATAAACCAGTTTCACAATATCTAAATGCTAGAAAAGAAAAAATTAAATCAGATATTGATGGAGCAAAGGTATTAAAGGAAGAGGCTATAGCCTTAAGAGATGATTATGAGTCAAGAATTAGCCTTGCCAAGAAGGAAAGTCAAGAAATTATTGAATCTGCTAGAAAGCGTGGAGAAGAATTGAAAGAAGGCATATTAGCAGAAGCTAAAAAAGAAGCTGAAGGCATAGTATCAAGAGCTAGAAAAGAAATAGCTCGTGAAAGAGAAGTAGCTTTTCAAGACATTAAATCCCAAGCTGGCGAAATTGCAATCTTAATTGCTTCTAGGATTATGGAAGAAGAAATTAAAATTGATAAACAAAAAAATTTAATCGATAAATTTATTGATGAGGTAGGTAGTTCAAAATGGCAGAGTTAATTAGTAATAGATATGCTTTAGCCCTTTTTGAAGCCGGATTGGATTTAGAAAAGACAGATGAATTTAATAAGGAATTAGATTTTTTAAAGGTAATATTTGAGGAAGAAAAGAAATTGCTTCAAATATTACATCACCCTAAAATTAGTAGGGTAGAAAAAAGAGATTTAATAGATAAACTTTTTAAAGATAGAATATCACAAGAGATGGTCAACTTTCTATATATTCTCATCGATAAAAGACGTGAAGGATATATTTTAGAGATAATAGACCAATATAAGGAATTATTCAATGAACATGAAAACATAGTTAAAGTTGTAGCTATAACAGCAGTACCTATGGAAGAAAAATCTAAAAATAAGCTTCAGACAGTTTTATCTAATAAGCTAGAGAAGAAAATTGAACTTACGAATGAAGTTGATGGTACAATTCTTGGTGGCGTATTGCTTAAGCTTCAAAACAAGCTTATAGATGGTACAGTAAAAGGTCAGCTAGAATCCATAGGAAAAGCTATTAGTGGTGCAACTAACTAGGGAAGAGTGAGGTGAGAAAATGGAGTTAAGACCAGAAGAAATAGGTTCCATTATTAAGGAACAAATTAAAAGATACGAAAAAACTTTAGATATGGTAGACGTAGGTACTGTTATTCAAGTAGGGGATGGTATTGCTAGAATCCATGGTCTAGAAGGATGTATGGCAGGAGAACTTATAGAGTTCCCAGGAGAAGTATTTGGTATGGCTATGAACTTGGAGGAAGATAATGTTGGATGTGTTCTTTTAGGTTCAGATGATAAGATAAAAGAGGGAGATACTGTAAAGAGAACTGGTAGAATCATAGAAGTTCCAGTAGGAGATGCTATGATAGGTAGAGTTGTTAATGCCCTTGGTCAACCAATTGATGGTAAGGGAGCTATAAACACTACTAAATTTAGTCCTATTGAGAAAATCGCTCCAGGAGTTATCACAAGAAAGAGTGTTAACCAACCTTTACAAACAGGTATCAAAGCAATAGACTCCATGATCCCAATTGGTAGAGGCCAAAGGGAGCTTATAATTGGAGATAGACAAACTGGAAAAACTGCTCTTGCTATCGATACTATTATTAACCAAAAGGATCAAAATATAATTTGTATCTATGTAGCCATAGGACAAAAAAGATCTACAGTAGCTCAAATAGTTGATACATTAGAGAAACGTGGTGCAATGGATTACACAATAATTGTCTCTTCTACGGCTAGTGAATTAGCACCGTTACAATATATTGCTCCTTATGCTGGTGTAACAATAGGTGAGGAGTTCATGGATAATGGCAAAGATGTTTTAATTGTATATGACGATTTATCAAAACATGCTATTGCCTATAGAGCTATGTCACTATTATTGAGACGTCCACCTGGAAGAGAAGCTTTCCCAGGAGACGTATTCTATCTTCACTCAAGACTTCTTGAGAGAGCTGCAAAATTAGATGAGAAATATGGTGGAGGTTCTATTACTGCATTACCTATTATAGAAACCTTAGCTGGAGATATATCAGCATATATTCCAACAAATGTTATTTCTATTACAGATGGACAGATTTTCTTAGAGACAGATTTATTCTTTGCAGGACAAAGACCAGCTATAAACTCAGGACTTTCTGTTTCAAGAGTTGGAGGTTCTGCACAAATTAAGGCTATGAAAAAAGTTGCAGGTAGGATTAAATTGGAACTAGCTCAATATAGGGAGTTAGCTGCTTTTGCTCAATTTGGTTCCGAGTTAGATAAGGAAACGAAATCAATACTTGATCAAGGTGCTAGAATGCTTGAAATATTAAAGCAGCCTCAATACAGCCCAGTATCGGTTGAGCATCAAGTAATTATACTTTATGCTGCACTTAATAAACATCTTTCAGATATACCTGTAGATAAGGTATCTACTTTTGAAAAAGAATTTTTACAATTTGTGGATAATAATTATCCTGATATTATAGAAAGCATAAGAACAACAAAAGACTTAACTGATGAAAACACTGAAAGAATCGTAACAGCTATAAATGAATTTAAGAAAAGTTTTCAATAATTGTCAATTATCAATTACAATTGTGAATTGTAAATTGTGAATTGATTCAAGGTGGTGTAAATTTTGGCTGAAACAACAAGAGATATTAAAAGGCGAATAAGAGGAATTAGTAATACAAGACAAATTACCAAGGCCATGGAATTAGTTTCATCAGCAAAGTTAAAACGGGCTAGAGAAAGATTAGAAAAATCTAGACCATACTATAATACTGTTCTTAGTAATATTCAAGATATCCTAGCTACTACAGGAAATATGAAACATCCTTTATTAGATAATAGAGAAGTTAAGTCTTCTTTATATATTGTAGTATCTGCTGATAGAGGACTTGCAGGAGGATATAATGCAGGTGTAATCAGGTTAGCAGAGAACAAAATAAGAGAAGATAACATAGATGCTAAAATAATTGCTGTAGGAAGCAAGGCGAGAGATTACTTTAAGAAAAGAGGTTATGACCTAGTTGGTGATTTTGTGGGAATTAGTGAAGAACCAGAATTTGCTGATGCTAGGAAAATTGGTAATATAGCACTTGAACTATATAAAAACAAGGATATAGATGAGATAAACATAGTCTACACTAAGTTTTTAGGTACTATTTCTCAGGAACCTACGATTTTAAAATTACTTCCATCTACGGAAGTTCACGAGGGATCGAGTGAAAGAAGAACAGTTACAGAGTTCGAGCCTTCTACTGAAGAGGTGCTTAGTTACTTGATTCCCAAATATATACAAAGTACTATCTATGGTGCTCTTATTGAAGCTTCTTCTAGCGAGCAGGCGGCTAGAAGGGTAGCCATGGAGGCTGCTACAGATAATGCTGATGAAATGATTGATGAGCTTAACATCAGCTATAACAGAGCAAGACAAGCGGCAATTACTATGGAAATAACTGAAATTGTCTCAGGTGCTGACGCTCTAAAGTAAGGATGAAAGGAGAGGGCAAATGGAAAAGAACATTGGTAAAATTGTTCAAGTTATAGGCCCCGTAGTTGATATTCGATTTAGTGAAGATAGTCTACCAGAGCTATTGAATGCTATTGAGATAGAGAGAGAAGGAAAAAAATTAGTTGTAGAGGTAGCTCAACATGTTGGCGATGACACTGTTAGGTGTGTTGCCATGGATTCAACTGATGGACTTGTAAGAGGAATGGAAGCTGTTAATACTGGAAAGTCTATAGCAGTTCCTGTAGGTAAGGAAACATTGGGAAGACTTTTCAACGTATTAGGTGAAGCTATTGATGGTAAAGGAGATGTTAATGCAGCACAAACTGCTCCTATTCATAGACCAGCTCCATCCTTTGAAGAACAAGAGACTTCTAAGGAAATATTTGAAACGGGGATTAAAGTAGTAGACCTTATAGCACCTTATTCAAAAGGTGGTAAGGTAGGCTTGTTTGGTGGTGCTGGAGTAGGTAAAACAGTACTTATACAAGAGTTAATAAATAATATTGCGACACAACATGGCGGTTTATCTGTTTTTACTGGTGTCGGAGAGAGAACTAGAGAAGGTAACGACTTATACTATGAAATGATTGAATCTGGAGTAATCGATAAGACTGCCTTAGTATTTGGACAGATGAATGAGCCACCTGGAGCCAGAATGAGGGTAGCTTTAACTGGTCTTACTATGGCGGAATATTTTAGAGATCAAGAAGGGCAAGATGTTTTACTATTCATAGATAATATATTTAGATTTACGCAAGCCGGATCAGAGGTATCTGCTCTATTAGGTAGAATGCCATCAGCAGTAGGTTATCAGCCGACTTTAGCTACTGAAATGGGTGCATTACAGGAAAGGATTACTTCAACTAAGAAGGGTTCCATTACATCAGTTCAAGCTGTATATGTGCCTGCAGATGACTTGACTGACCCAGCCCCTGCGACTACATTTGCTCACTTGGATGCTACTACAGTATTATCACGTCAAATTTCAGAGTTAGGAATTTATCCAGCAGTTGATCCATTAGATTCAACTTCTAGAATTTTGGACCCTGAAATCGTAGGTAAGGAACATTATGAAGTAGCAAGACAAGTACAAGAGATTCTTCAAAGATACAAGGATCTTCAAGATATTATAGCTATTCTAGGTATAGATGAGCTTTCAGATGAAGATAGATTAATAGTTGCACGAGCTAGAAAGATCCAAAGATTCTTATCCCAACCATTTACTGTAGCAGAACAATTTACAGGAATGAAAGGTAAGTATGTTCCAATTAAAGAAACCGTTAGAGGATTTAAGGAAATCCTTGAAGGAAAACATGATAATCTACCAGAGTCAGCCTTCCTATTTGTAGGTACTATTGATGAAGCAGTAGAAAAAGCTAAGGAGATGGAGGGTTAATTATGTCTAACTTTCATTTGGATATTGTAACCCCCGATAAACCATTTTTCTCAGATGAAGTAGAAATGGTTATAGTTAGAGGTATAGAAGGTGATATGGCCATCCTAAAGGGAAGAGCACCAGTTACAACACCTCTTAAGATTGGAAAGGTAAGGATATTCCAAAATGGGGAAGAAAAGGTAGCTGCTGTAGTGGATGGATATATTTCTGTAGTAGATGATAAGACAACTATAGTGACTGAGGCTGCTGAATGGCCTCAAGAAATAGATGTAAAGAGAGCTGAGGAAGCTAAGGAGAGAGCTGAAGAGCTTTTAAAAAATAGAAGAGATAGCATTGACGTGAAAAGAGCTGAATTAGCCCTTCAACGTGCGATAAATAGATTGGAAGTTTCCAAATTAAAAAAATTTGATGAAAAATTTGATGAATAAATAGGTATAAAAAGTACCCACCCTTGGTAATACTTTTATCATAGGGAAAGGGTACTTTCTTTATGAAAATGTTTTGTCCCCCTTTACATTTTTTTAGAAAGTACCTACCCTTAAATTTTAAGGAGGGGTATAAGTGAAAAAGTTTATTCTATTTGCAATTATATTATCTTTACTAATTCCAACAATTACAATGGCAGGTAAGAAACATAGCGAGAAAGATGTTCTAGAAGGTATATTAAAAGACCTCAATGGTGAATTCTTTGAAGGTGACCTTAACATGGGAGGAGTACTCATAGATGAATTCATATCTCGTGAAACTATGGAGGAATTAGGAGAACTGGTAAAAGAATCACTAGGTATTGTTGGAGAGGAAATAGACATTAATAGAGATATCACAGATGTGGAAGGACAATTTTATTGTAAGGAAATCATCTATGAAAAAGGGTTTAACCAAATGTCAATTTATGGATATGATGCAAATATAAATCCAATAACTATAGTTTTAGCATCCTATCTGAACCCTGAGCTAAATAATGGAGAAACTACTCTATTTATTAACTTAATAAAAAGAGAGCAAAATTTTAGTATTAATGGTATAATAGAGAAAATAGAAAGTATCTTTAAAGATTATGGTAAACCTTTAGAAATTACTACTTGCATTATTGGAACAATTGAGGGAAAATTTAGAGAAGAGGATTTAACTAAAAATGCAGTTAAGGCTATGAGAAGGTTCAAGGCAAAAGTTGTGGAGGAGTATACAGACATATCTTTAGTAAGTTATACGGCCTATACACCTCTTATAGAAAGTTCTATATTCTCTGGTGAAAAAAAGGTTAACTTAAATCTAGCAATAAGGTATAATGAAAATGAAGATAAGACTTATATTTGGATAGGAACACCTATTATTACCACTGGATACTAAAATTAGGAGGAGATTTGCTTGGAAAAAATAATGGTGGAAAAAAGCCCCCCACTGAGAGGAAGAGTAAGGATATCTGGTGCTAAGAATTCAGCCCTTCCTATATTGGCAGCATCATTACTTGGAACAGAAGATATAATATTAGAAGATGTGCCGAGGCTTAAAGACGTGGAGGTAATGTGTGAGGTACTTACATCTCTTGGGGCTAAAGTAGAACAGCTAGATATAGGCAAAATAAAAATTAATTCTGCCAATATTAACAATTATGAAACTAAATATGAATTAATGAGTAAAATGAGAGCATCATTTTTAGTCATGGGACCATTACTTACAAGACTAGGTAAAACTAAGAATTCTTTACCTGGTGGATGTGCTATAGGCACTAGACCTATAGATTTGCACTTAAAAGGTTTTAAAGCTTTGGGAGCTACTATAGATGTGGATCATGGGAATATAAGCGCTTATGCTGATAAATTAATAGGAGATAAAATTTACCTAGACTTTCCTTCTGTTGGTGCAACAGAGAATATAATGATGGCAGCAGTAATGGCTAAAGGTGAAACTATAATAGATAATGCTGCTATGGAACCAGAAATAGTAGACTTAGCTAGCTTTTTAAATAAGTTAGGAGCAGATATTAAGGGTGCTGGAACTTCAACTATTAGAATTAGAGGAGTAGAAAAATTAGGTGGAGGAATTCACTCAATTATCCCTGATAGAATAGAAGCAGGTACTTTTATGGTAGCAGCTGCTATAACTAAAGGAGATATAACTGTAGAAAATGTTATAACATCTCATATAAAGCCAGTGATAGCAAAACTTAAAGAGGTAGGCTGTGAGGTAATCGAAAATGGTGACTCTGTTAGAGTTATTGGTACTGAGAATTTAAAGGCAATAGATGTAAAGACTATGCCTTATCCAGGATTCCCTACAGATATGCAAGCACAGTTTATGGCACTTATGAGCCTTTGTAAAGGAACTTCTGTATGTATAGAAACAGTATTTGAAAACAGATTTATGCATGTTGATGAGCTAAAGAGAATGGGTGCAGATATAAAGATAGATGGTAGATCAGCAATTATACAAGGTGTAAGTAATTTAACCTCAGCCCCAGTAAAAGCATCTGATTTAAGAGCAGGTGCAGCTTTAGTATTGGCAGGATTAGTATCTGAAGGAACTACTGAGATAGACAATATCTATCATATAGATAGAGGATATGATAGTATAGAAGAGAAATTTACAAGCCTAGGTGCAATTATATATAGAAAGACAATTGACAATTAATAGATAACAAAGAACAATTAAAACCAAGGTTCTTCGATTGAGAAGAATCTTGGTTTTTTTATCTTTAAATTGTTAATCGCTAATTGTTAACTGTTAATTATATAATATTCAAAACTTATAGGCATATTGCCTATAAGTTTTGAATATTATATCTTATACTAAAGGTAAAGAGGGGGAGAAGATGAAAAAACTAGGGATTTACATTTCCATGGTCTTGATAATAACTATATTGATACCTACAGTTATTGTTAAGACTTTTAATTTTGTACCTAAAGGTAATACCGCACAAGGGAAGTCTTTAGAACAAGAAGAACAAATAATTGAAAAAGTGGAAACACCAGTAACTACTGATTATACAGATAGTACTGTAAAAGTTTATAATACAAAGACTGGAATTGTAGATGAGATTAATATAGAAGATTATGTGAAGGGTGTAGTTTCAGCAGAAATGCCTGCTGAATTTCACATAGAAGCTTTAAAGGCTCAAGCAGTAGCTGCCAGAACCTATGCAATAAGTAGAGCAATAAAATATAAAGATGGACATCCAGATCATCCATCAGCTCCTCTTTGTAGTGGAGACCATTGTCAAGTATATCTATCTTTTTCTCAATTAGGAGAAATCCGCGGAGATACTTGGATAGAAAAGTATTGGGCTAAGATTGAAGAAGCTGTAGATTCTACTCAGAACTTGGGAATTTTCTATAATGGAGAAATTATAGAACCTCTATACCATTCAACATCTGGAGGTAGGACTGAGGATGTAAAAGATGTATTTGCTGGAGAGATGCCTTATCTAAAATCCGTCTCAAGTCCCTATGAAGAAGAAGCACCAAAGTATAGAAATACTATTACTTTAACTACAGATGAATTTATAGAAAAGATTAAATCAAAATATCCAGATGTCAATTTAACTAAAGATAATCTTCATGAAAAGATTAAGTTAATAGAGAGGACATTAACGGGTAGGGTAAAAAAGATTGCCATAGATAAAGTCATAATAGAAGGGAGAGATTTAAGAAATCTATTTTCCTTAAATTCAACTAACTTTACTATTTCTTTAGATAAAAAATTAAATATTATAGAGATTGAGACCTATGGATATGGACACGGTGTAGGTATGAGTCAATGGGGAGCCAATGGTATGGGTAAGCATGGAAACACCTTTGAAGAAATACTTAAGCATTATTATACTGGAGTGGAGATTAGATTGATTGATAATTAAAAATAATAGTAATATACGCTTACGGCTATGAATAATTCTAAAGTCCATTTTGGTGAAAAATCCTAAAGTGTGCAAGCTCGTTACGTTCCAATAGTGCAGGCTACTTAACGGATTTTTCACTTTCATTCACTAAGAATTATTATCATCATATCTTGCAAAAATTAGCTTAATATTTCTATTATTTTTTCTATTATTTTTTTATTTTTTGTATCTTTAATTGTATGTATTTCTTTAATCTGGAAATACTAGGTAATGGAGGTGGAGATATGAAAAATAAATTAATCAAGTTAATAGAAAAGGAAGGATTTATTCTATTTTTATTTGTATGTGTATGCGTGGTGGCTGGTGGGACTTTGTTTATATCCATGAGAAATATGAATATAAGCAAAAATGCAAGCCATAAGATAGGTAATGATGATCTTATAATCTTAGATGAGGAGTTAACTAAAGAACCCAACATTTATGATGAAAATCTTCATATGACCAATGTAACTGATGCAGATGCAATTGATGCAGAAATAATTGCTGCAAGTGCAGCGGATAATGAAGAAGATACTGTAGAAGCAAATTCAGATGAAGAAGGCATTGCAGAAATAAATTTAGATGAAGAGGATATTGCAGAAACGAATACGGAAAACTTAGAATTTGAAGAAGAGGATGAGCAGGAAGAATATAAAGAGGATTCTGATTTAGTACAAGAAGTTAAAACCATTGTCCTTCCAATAGATGGATCAATAATTACAGAATATACTTCCAATTCATTAATTTATTCAGAGACTCTAGATTCATGGGTAGGTCATGGCGCTGTAGATATTGAAGCTTCTGAAAATACTATAGTTAAAGCAGCTGCAGATGGAGTTGTTAAGGAAGTATATGAAGATGAGCTATGGGGAATAGTAATAGTAATAGACCATGGAAATGATTTGCAAACTAAGTACTCAGGTCTTGGTACTAAAGAGATGGTAAAGGTGGGGCTCAATGTAAAAAAAGGAGACCATATATCTAAAGTTGGTAATACGGCAAAAATTGAAATGCTAATGAAGCCACATCTTCATTTTGAAGTCATAAAAAATGGAAAATTAGTAGATCCACGTTCTATTAACAATTAGAAGAGCATAAGTATTTATTGAATACCCAAAATGTCAGGGGGGTTGATTAAGTGAAAGATTATATAGAAGAACGAACATTAGAAGTTGCAAAATACATAATTTCTAATAAAAGTACTGTTCGAGATACAGCTAAAGTTTTTGGGTGTAGCAAATCAACAATTCATAAAGATTTGACAGAAAGATTACCAAAGATAAATCCAAATTTGGCTCATATGGTAAAAGAGCTTTTAGACTTCAATAAAGCAGAAAGGCATATAAGAGGTGGAAGAGCAACTAAACTAAAGTATAGTGCGTCTAATGAGTAAAAAGGTCCCGTAACAGGGACTTTTTAGTTTTTTGTAAAAAATTATAGCAGGATTATTAATAAGTAATTCTAGACACGAATAATTAGTAAAAAAGTCCCATAGTTGGGGCTTTTAGTTTTTGTAAAATTTTGAAGAAATTGCCAAAAAAAGAAGGAGTTTTGGAATTTATGTAGAATATAATATGGGATAAGGATAATTAAGGAGGAATTTTCTATGTGTGGTTTGAGAGCGGATATAGGGATAGATTTAGGAACAGCCAGCGTATTAGTATACGTGAAAGGAAAAGGAATAGTTTTAAAGGAACCCTCTGTTGTTGCTATAGATCAAAATACAAATAAGTTTTTAGCTGTTGGTGAAGAAGCAAGAAAAATGCTAGGCAGAACTCCCGGAAATATTATAGCTATTAGACCTATGAGAGATGGAGTTATATCTGATTATGATATAACTGAAAGAATGTTGAAGTACTTTATACAGAAGGCTGTAGGTAGGTATTTACTTAAACCTAGAGTTATAGTATGTGTACCTAGCGGAATAACCGAAGTAGAAAAAAGAGCAGTTATGGAAGCTAGCAATCAAGCAGGGGCTATAAAGACATATTTGATTGAGGAACCTATAGCTGCAGCAATTGGAGCAGGGATAGATATCACTGAACCAAGCGGTAATATGATAGTTGATATCGGCGGGGGAACTACAGATGTAGCTATCATTTCTTTAGGAGGCATAGTAGTCAGCCGATCTATAAAGATAGCAGGAGATGAATGTGACGAAGCCATATCTAAGTATATTAGAAAAAAATATAATATGATGATCGGAGAGAGATCTGCTGAAGAATTGAAGCTTAGTATTGGATCTGCATATAGAAGAGAAGAAGAGGAATTTAAGGAAGTAAGAGGAAGAAATTTGCTCACAGGACTGCCTATAACTGTAAATGTATCTTCTACTGATATGCTTGAAGCTCTCAAGGACCCTATACAAGAGATTGTAGATACAGTTCATATAGTTTTAGAAAGAACTCCGCCAGAGTTAGCTGCTGATATTAGTAATAAGGGAATATTAATGACTGGAGGAGGAGCTTTACTTTATGGAATGGATAAGCTAATCACGGAAAAAACAGGTATTTCAGTACATGTAGCAAATGAACCAATATCTTGTGTTGCTAGAGGAACTGGAAATGCTTTAGAGTGGGTACAGTATTTAGATAGTAATATAGTAGAAGATAATACAACAAAAAAATATAGAGGCTAAAGTTTTGATTAGAGTAGCCGATAATATATTAGATATCGATTATTAGGATGTGATAAAAGATGAACAGAAGTCTATATATTGGAGCTACTTCTTTAGTAGCTAATCAAAAGAAGTTAGATGTTCTCTCAAATAATTTAGCCAATATAAATACTGCAGGATTTAAAAGGGATATTTCTCTAACAGAATCCTTTCCAGAGAAATTACTGGCAAAAATGAGTAGAACTCCAGAGTTAAGAAATATAGCAGGAGAGAATAATATTACCTATGAAACTAATGGACAAGTACACACTGCACGAACTCAAGAAGGATATTTTGTGGTAAACACTTCTAGGGGAAAATCTTATGTTAAGGAAATAGAATTTGTAGTAGATGAAGAAGGTTACTTAAAAACTTCTTACAAGAATCTAGAGGATGAGCATAAAACTGATTATGAAAACTATATAATTAATAACAATGGGAACAGGGTACAACAAGCTGGAGATATGGAAAATCTTCTACAGGGTTTAGTTTATAATCCGCCATCATATATTATAGGAACTATGAGTGGAGGAGTTAGATTTCAAAAGCTGTTTACAGATTTTACTAATGGTGGACTTATTGATACTGGTGGGACATTAGATGTTGCCATAAAGGGCAATGGATTCTTTAAAATTCAAGGGGAAAATGGAGAGACTCTCTATACCAGAAATGGATCCTTTGCAATAACAGAAGGATATCTAACAGACCTAGACGGAAGAAGAGTATTAGGAAGAAATGGAACAATCTTTTTAGGAAATGGTACTATAGATATTTTATCTGATGGAGAGATTCAGATTGATGGCAATCCAGTTGATACTTTAGATATAGTGGATATTAATAATAAGGAATTCCTGAGAAAACGTGGAGATAATATTTTCTATATGGCAGATAATACCGTAGCAGAAGAGAATATATTTGACGGTGAAATATTACAAGGTTATCTTGAGGGTTCTAATATGAATCCTATATCTGGTATGGTTGAAATGATAAATTTGTTAAGAGAGTTTGAAGCAAATCAAAAAGTAATTAAGATGCAAGATGAAATGTTAGAAAAAGCAGCTAATGAAATAGGAAGAGTGTAGGAGGTATAATATGAGATCATTATGGACTGCAGCTACAGGAATGAAGGCACAGCAATTTAATATAGATACTATATCTAATAACTTAGCAAATGTAAATACGACTAGTTATAAAGTGCAAAGAGCTGAATTTAAAGACTTATTTTATGCAAATATAAAAAGAGCTAATATAAATGATGATCAAGGAAGGCCGGTAAATCTTGAAGTAGGCCATGGTGTTATGCCAGTAGCTACTAAGAGAGATTTTAGGACAAGTAGTTTTATGGAGACTCAAGGAACTTATGATTTTGCTATAAATGGAGAAGGGTTCTTTGCAGTGGAATTGCCAAATGGAGATATAAGATATACTAGAGATGGAAGCTTCAAGTTAAGTATCGACGGAGATGAGGCCACTTTAGTTACTTCGGAAGGATATTTTGTACTTAGTGAAGACGACGATTTAATTACTATAGAGACAGGAATTAAAGATATTACAGTTGATGAACTGGGATATATTTATGGTAAAGATGAAGATGATGAAACAGTTGAGATTGGAAGACTTATGTTGGTTAACTTTATGAATCCAGAAGGTCTTCAATCTGAGGGTCAAAATCTATATAGGGCAACTGCAGCTTCTGGCGAAGAAATACTTTTAGAGGCTGAAGAAATGAGTACTAGGGTAATACAAGGATATTTAGAAGCATCAAATGTTCAAGTAGTAGATGAAATGGTAAAGATGATTACTGCACAAAGAGCGTATGAAATCAATTCAAAGACAATTACTACCTCTGATGAAATGTTGCAATTAGCCAATAATTTAAAAAGATAATTAATAATTATAGTATAATAATTTAAAAGAATAATGAGGTGAACTAATGGAAATATCACCAACTAATAATATTATAAATACGGATAGAGATCCTTCTTTAGTTCAGAAAAAAATTGAGAATTTGAAACATACTGAAGATGATAAAAAATTGATGGATGTATGTCGTGAATTCGAAAGCATATTTATTTATATGATGCTAAAGGAAATGAAAAAAACCGTTCCTGATGATAATGGTTTAATAGAGAAATCTCAGGGGACACGTATATTTGAAGAAATGCATCTAGAAGAATTATCTAAGGAAATGACTAAAGGAGATAATAGCGTAGGTATAGCTAAGATGCTGTATAATCAATTTAAAAATGGTTATGTAAGATTATAAAATGACTTAGGAATGCATTCCTAAGTCATTTTCATTTACTTACCTACTTTAACTCCTGGCTTCTCAAATAATGGAGAAACGGTGTAAGTTACATCAGAGCCATTTACTGTAAACTCTATAATAGATAAATCATAAATATCTTCTGGTTTTCCTAAAGTTTTAGTATTTAATCCAATATATCTTATGCCATCTTTTAAATCTGAAGTATTGGAATTACCTCCGTGGACAACGAATATATTCTTACCTTTTTCTCTAGTTTCAACTAAATGCTTATGAAGAAGGTCTGCTTCTAAAGTATCTGTAAATCCATTGGAACCGAATATCGGTGTAGGGAATAAAAGAACGATATTGTTTTCAGTTGTTCCATTTAAATCAGCCTTTAATTTATTCCATTGTTCAGCATTAGTTTCCCTAATACCATTCTTCCCAGTATTTACATTTATGAAAGCGACATCTTGATGTTTGTTTCTTTTATAAGCTCCAGATGCATCAATCCTTGCATAATTAGTTAAGCCCTTTACAAACTCATTTGACATACCGTTTAAAGAAATAGCTATTTTGTGAGTATTAATCTTAGATTTAATTTTAGAGCTAGCATCATATTTTACTAATTGATTTAATCCCTTTGGCTCCATGAATACAGCAAAGGAAAAGCCATCTTTATTAACATTAGTTTTAATATTTTTACTATCCTTTAATGTACTTGGAGTAGGCAATACTATATTACCTAGTGTAGGAGGATAGAATGCTGTAAGACCATCAAATAATAGTTCTCCTGATTGTTTCTTTAGATTATCAGTTTCAACAGGATAAATTTTTTCTAAAACTATAGGGTATGAAACATTTGATGGAATATTAGTTGTTACAAACTGCCATCCAGTCCAATCAATAGTTTTTACAAAGTCAATTGTATGTGAATTACCTTTATTGTCTTTTATAGTTCCTCTTAACCAGCTACCACTATTATCTCCATTGACCCATAGGCCCAATTTTCTTGGTACACCTTGTATAGGTAGCCCAATATTTTCACCATTCATTAGAGTTAGATATGCTGCTCTAGTGTTTTCTCCTTGAGAGAAATCGTATTTTAATGATATGGATGAATTCCCTTCCTTTGCATCACTACTAAGACCTATTCCACCTATTACTGTTTCTGGATATGCAGAAAATCTTAAATTATCAAGGGACTCAAATCTCTCTACTAATTTACCTTCACTACCAATAGATACTAAGATATTTTCAATTCCTTCGCCTAGTTTAGCAGTAAGAACACCTGCTACAGATGTATCAGCGCTATAAAATATTCCGTTAGTTACGCTTCCGATATTATTTATAGTTGTAAACGTAATATCCTCAGGATATATCTTAGCTTGATATCCATTTTCATCTTTACCATAGAATATAGGTAAGGTTTTTTCACTATTTATATCTATATTGAAGTTAGACATATCAGTAGTTAAATCTTTTACATTGCCTAATACATTGATGTCTATTGAATTAGTTATATTATCATAATTGGCAGTGATTTTTGCTTTTCCTTGGGAAAGAGCTTTGAAACTATTGCCAGCTATGTTACCATTTACTCCCTCTTGAGTAAATACAAGTTTAGATTCATCAATAGTTACAGGATTATGATACTGGTCATATCCCTTTACTGTAAATTTTCTTGTAGTGTTTATAAACATATTGCTATCATCAGTAGACACCTTAATATATGATAATTCGCCTACAGGAGCATTAGAGAATACTCCTACACCATTTACAACAGGTCTCTCAGCACCTTCAGATGGTTTATTTACTATTACGGCTTTTTGAGAATCAACAGGTTTTATAGCCATGGCAGTAGAACCACCACCATCTAAATTTAAGGCATTGTACGCTCCAAGCTCTTTAAAGATTGCTCCAAACATTTCTTGAGTAACTCCCTTAAAGGAAGTATCTCTACCATCTATAGTCACTAAAATTACCTCTGTACCGTCTTTATTAATTCCAATCCCAGTTCTAGGAGCATTTCCAGGAGAATCAAGATCGGGGCGGTTTAATTCGCCATTTTTAAGTATATAACTTCCTCCACCTATGGAAAACTTGATATTGTTAATATCTGGAGTACTGGATATATTAAGCTCTATAGAATCACCTACAGAAAAGGTTTGAAGTTCCTGTGATTTTTGATAACCCCTTACTATTAATACATAACCATCTTCAGGAATATCTATAGCCTCTTGACCGACCCTTACATCTGTTACTATATCATTTTTTACAACTACCTCTACTAAATCATTATGGAATTTAGTTCCTATGGATTTAGGGCCCCAGTGTTTATTTAGAAGAGTTACAGCATCGAAATATGTCGACACATTATTTACGGCATTTATGTTGATTTTATTTCCTTTTGTAAGATTAGTAGCTTCCATTGTCCTCTGGAAATAGTCAATATTAGCATTATTTAAAAAATCTACAAAGAATCCGGGAAGCAAAGGTTTAGCATCATCCCGACGGGCAGTTAAAAGCTCACCATTTTCTATTAATGCACCCAAAGTTGATGGCATGGGGCTGTAATTGAAAAAATCTCCATTTATTCCAGCTACAGCATTATGTTTTTCTACCATGGAACTAACCTTGTCCCTACTTGGCATACCATTGGGATTTATTAGACTTTTTATCTCAGTATGTGGGTCTAATAGATTGATTCTAAGAACATTTATATTCCACCATCCAGCAGTAGTGAAACGCATTATTTTCTCATGGACTACTCCAGAGGAAATATTATTCTTTTCAATATTTTGATATATGGAATATGGCATGTTTACAGTAATTTTATTTGCTAAGACTGGTCCAGTAGATGTAAAAATCGTAGTAGCAGTTAGCAAAGATACAAAAACTTTCTTTAAATTTTTTTTCATAATCTCACCTCGTAATATTTTATGTAATTTTTTGGTAGAAACTTTTAATTCTCCCTTTTTTCCCTGTGATTACTTGTCCATTCTATTATATAATTTAAATATATCAATTAGGTTACAAACATATTACAAGTTGAGGACAATAACAATTGAAAGCTGATAAAGAATGAAATAACAAAGTGTAGGAAACTAATAGAAGAGTTATAGATATTAAAACAAAAAAATAAAAAAATGACTAAAGATTTCTTTAGTCATTCTGTCGATGGTCGGGGTGAGAGGATTTGAACCCCCGGCCCCATGGTCCCAAACCACGTGCGCTACCAAACTGCGCTACACCCCGTCGCTCACTCAACTATTATAGTATACGACGGATTGGGAGAAAATGCAATAGTATAAAATTGGTAGTATTCGACTAAAATAAGATGAATATAAGATATAATGTAAAAAAACGCACTATATTAAAAATAATCTATAAATATCTCTATATATCTCTGTTTTTCATATGAATCAAAAATAAATAATTTGAATAATACTATTTTAATATTTAAGTTTTGAAATGCTATCATACATTTCTTCTGCTAATTCTAATAAAATTCTAGATGCATTTTCTATTTCTAGCATAGATGCCATTTGTTCTTCTATAGATGCTGAGGTTTCTTCTGTTCCAGCAGCATTTTCTTCTGAGATCGCAGATAGATTTTCAATGATTACTATTATTTCTTCTTTTTTATTTCTCATTTCTTCACCAGAATGATTGACATCTATTATTGCATTTTTCATTTTTTCTATGGCTAAAGCAATACCATCAAATTTTTCGTGAGTTGTTTCTACGCTTTTTACCTGAATTTCTGTGGATTCTTCAACCTTTTTAATATTATCTACTGCATACTCTGTTTTAGTAGTTAATTCCTTTATTATTGTAACTATTTCTTCTGTAAATTCATTAGATCTTTCAGCCAGCTTTCTAACTTCATCAGCTACAACAGCAAACCCCTTTCCAGCGTCTCCAGCTCTTGCTGCTTCTATAGCAGCATTTAATGCCAATAGATTAGTTTGTTCTGCAATACTTTGAATCATATGACTGGCAAGTTCAATTTTTTCTGCACTTTCATTTGTATTTGTAATTATTTCATTTATTTCCTTTACAGAGGACTGATTCATTTTTGTCTTTAATACCAATTCTCTTATAGTATTAATACCTTCATCTTTTAAAATATTCACTTCTTGTGTAGACATATTTAATTCTTCAATGAAATTCTGATTTCTTTCTACTAAATCACCGAGGATATTAACATTTATTGCACCTTGCTCCGTATCATGAGCTTGATCATTGGCTCCTTTTGCTATTTCTTGAACTGTATTTGCTATTTCTTCTGATACTATAGCTGACTGTTGACTAGCATATGTTAGCTTTTGTGATGCTAATTTTAATCTCTCTGAAGAGTCCGCTATATTTTTTGTTGTATCCCTGATAAAATTTTGAACATTTTTCATAGCATTTGCAATTTCACCAAATTCATCGTTTTGGGCAATAAATTTATCGGGAATCTTCGCAGTAAAGTCTCCTGATGTCATAATGTTTAAATGCTCTTTTGTAATATTAAGATTCTTTGCTATACCTCTAGATATAGAATACAATATGATTCCTAATATAGTAAATACTAAAACCCCTATGGTTATAATAATAAAAACATTTCTATTAATTGCTTTATAAGTTTCTTCCATAGAGAAGGCGAGTTCTAATGTTCCTAAATATTTATTGTTCATATTAATAGGCATTAGAACCTCATATACTTCAGTGCCTTCATTATCATATACATAAGAATAAGGCTCTTGGCTGGTAATGGCATTGATAATGTATTCCTTACTTTCTTCCGATCCTACCTTACTTATATCACTGTTGGCTAAAACTTTAGCATTAGGGTCAATAAATCCTGCATAGACTATATTATCTGCTTCGGATAAATCTTCAACAAGATTTTGGTATCCATATTGTTCTGTTAATTGCTGAACCTTATTAGCAAGAATAGCAATTTGCACAAGTTCACCATCTTTAGCCTTTATTGCCCCAAATTTAAAATAATTCCCATTTTCTGATGCACCATCTTGTCTAATATCCTCCATTATCTCATTATCATTACTTTCCATAAACCTAGTCAGCGGATGATCTGCAGGTACTTGCCATCCGATATCTCCTCGCACTGTAGAGTAGATGATTTCCATATCTTTATTGTACCAATAGATGGCGTCTACAGTGGAGTTCTCTACAATACTATCGAGTAGCTCGTTACTTAAATTTCCTTGGTTATTAATAGTAGTTTTTGCTGCGGTTCTCATATTTTCTTCTAGGATTTCGTTGATATTTTTAATTGCATTTGAATTATCTTCTATTCTGTCAACTACTTGACTTGCCAGCTCAAAACCACTCACTTTTTTTGCATCTAATAAATTTTTCTTAAATAAACCTGAAGTAATTATAGCTATACTTAGAATTCCAATAAGTACTAATATTAAGGGAATTACAATCAGTTTAAATTTAATTGTTTCTTTGTTGTTTAATTTTATCATTTTTTTCATCTCCTAAGTTATTGATTTAAAAATTAATTGTATAGTTATCTTTATAGGCTTGCAAATAATATGCCATATGGGTTTTATTTCCTTATGAGGCTTTATCATCCATTTTGTATTATTCAGTTTGTATTACTTATAAATATTTATAATACGAAAGACCTATGAAATAAATTCATAGTATGAATTTATTTCATAGGTCATATTGTGTGTAGTTTAAATATGTGGGGAATAGTTTTAAATTAAACATAAGTTAATTGAATAAGGCTAAAAAATACCTTATAATTATAGTAAGATTGGAGGAATCTTTATGCTGGAATTATTAGAAGAGTTACAAACAGAGCTAATAGTAATATTTTTTGCAATGCTGCCTATAATAGAACTTAGAGGGGCAGTGCCTTTAGGCATATCTCTAGGACTTAGTCCAATACATAGTACAATCCTTAGTATAATAGGAAATATGATAATAGTACCTTTTTTATTAAAATTACTTCACCCAATCATGGCATACTTTGAAAAGACTGTAATATTTTCAAAAACTGTAGGATGGGTAAAAAGGAGATCTATGAGTAAAGCAGCTATTATAAAGAAATATAGTTTACTAGGACTTTTTATATTTGTAGCCATACCAATGCCAGGTACTGGTGCATGGACAGGGTCAGTTATAGCATCCTTGTTAAAAATGAATTTTAGAAAAGCACTGCTATCTATATCCTTGGGTATAATAACATCGGGAATTATCGTGGCTACTATATCCTATAAGGTATTTTCAATATTTTGATTATTTTTATCATTATTGACTAGAAATTTTCATTGTGATAAAATCTTTGTTAGATAAAAAATCAATATAGTTCCTTATCAAGAGCGATGGAGGGTATGGGCCCGATGAAATCCGGCAACCAGTATTTATACAAGGTGCTAAATCCCACAGAACTATGTTCTGAGAGATGAGGTAAAGCGAATGCTAAAACCTTTTCTCGAGAAGGTTTTTTTTATGACCTAACTTAGCGAACGATAGTGAGCTTTAGTAGGTCAAACGCAACGAGAACCAAATCTATGCGAGCGTAGCGAGCAAATAGATTTGTGTTTCGAGACTGTGGAAAATGACCTAACTTAGCGAATGATAGTGAGCTTTAGTAGGTCAAACGCACCTACGCTGTCCGTTTTGTCTACAACTCGCGAATGCTCGTTGGACAAAAAGGCAACGAACGCAAAATTCATGCGAATGATAATGAGCGAATGAATTTGTGCAGTGAGACTGCGTAATATGACTTAACACAGAGAAGAATATTTTCTCTTTTACATTAAAATTGGAAAATATAAAAGTGCACCTAATAGAAAAATTTAAGGAGGAAGGAAAGCGAATGAAAAAATGGTTATTTACTTCTGAATCAGTAACAGAAGGGCATCCAGATAAAGTATGCGACCAAATCTCAGATTCAATACTGGATGCAATACTTGAAAAAGACCCCAATGCGAGGGTGGCATGTGAGACAACTGTAACTACTGGAATGGTACTAGTAGTAGGGGAAATCACTACTAATTGTTATGTTGACATACCAAAGATTGCGAGACAAACGATAGAAGAAATAGGGTATACAAGGGCAAAATATGGATTTGACTCAGATACATGTGCTGTGCTTACTTCTATAAACGAACAATCAGGGGATATAGCTATGGGAGTAGACAAAGCACTAGAGCAAAAAACCAACTCTAATGATGAACTAGATTTAATTGGTGCAGGAGATCAAGGGATGATGTTTGGTTATGCATGTAATGAAACACCAGAACTAATGCCATTGCCTATATCATTAGCTCATAAATTAGCTAAGAGATTATCAGATGTAAGGAAAGATGGTACATTAGAATATTTAAGACCAGACGGAAAGACTCAAGTAACTGTAGAGTATCTTGACGATAAACCTGTAAGAATAGAAAATGTTGTAGTATCTACCCAACATAGTCCGGATGTGACCTTAGAGACTATTAAAGAAGATATAATAAAACATGTAGTAATGCCAATAATACCTAAAGAGTTATTAGATGAAAATACAAAATACTACGTAAATCCTACAGGAAGATTTGTTGTGGGTGGTCCTATGGGAGATGCTGGATTAACTGGAAGAAAGATAATAGTAGATACTTACGGTGGATATGGAAGACATGGTGGAGGAGCATTCTCAGGAAAAGATCCAACAAAGGTAGATAGATCAGCTGCATACGCTGCAAGATATGTAGCAAAAAACATAGTAGCTGCAGGATTAGCAGACAAGTGTGAAGTAGGGCTGGCATATGCTATAGGTGTAGCAAGACCTTTATCAATATATGTAGATACTTTTGGAACTGGAAAGATATCCAATACGGAAATTCAAGAACTAGTTAATAAACATTTTGATCTTAGACCAGCAGCTATTATTAGAGATTTAGACTTAAGAAGACCGATTTATAGACAATTAGCTGCATATGGACATTTTGGCAGACCAGATTTAGATTTGCCATGGGAAAAGATAGATAAGGTTGAATTATTAAGGAGTTAGCAAATTCACAATTCACAATGCACTAGATGAACAAACCCTAAAGGACTACCGAATTATACCCTGCGGGGCAAATATCAGTAGCTAAGCGATGAACACAAAATCAAAAACCATGATTTTGGTTCTCTACTTAAGTTCACAATTAAGGAAGCGACCGCTGGTCGCAAAAAATACTGCAAAGCTAGACCTTAACAATTGTGCATTGTGAACTGTAAATTGCGTAAGTGGCCTATGGCTATGAATTGAATAAACAGGAGTGAAATGAATGTTGATTCTAGAGGGTGTAATAGAAGAAATAAGATTTAGAAATGAAGCCAATGGTTATACAGTTGCAAAACTTAATACATCCGATGGACCAGTTACTATAGTAGGTAATACCCCTTTTATAAATCTAGAAGAGACTGTAAAGGTAGAGGGAGAATGGATATATCATCCTACCTATGGTGAACAATTATCATTTACAAGTATATCAACAGTAGTGCCATCTACATTAAAAGGAATAGAAAACTACCTTTCATCGGGTCTAATTCCCCATATTGGTCCTAAGACCGCTAAGAGAATAGTGGAGAAATTTGGTCTGGATTCATTGGAAATCATACAATATAATCCAGAAAGATTAAAGGAAATAAGTGGCATAGGTGAGAAAAAACTTGAAATAATAGTAGAGGCTTATGCTGAGCAAAGAGAACTTAGAGATATAATGGTATTTTTGCAGCAGTACGGTATCACAGTTAACTACGGTATAAAAATATATAAAAATTATGGCAAAGATACAATAAATATAATTAGTGAAAATCCTTATAGACTATCAGAGGATATTTACGGTATAGGATTTAAAACTGCTGATAAGATAGCAGCAAAAATGGGTATAAATAAAGAGTCACCATATAGAATAGAAGCTGGAATTAAATATATAATAATGGAATTCGCAGGAAATGGCCATTGCTATGTGCCTAAGAACGAGCTAATATCTAATGTTTCTAGGCTATTAGATGCAGAAAACAGTTTAATAGAAGAAGGTATAAGGAATCTGGGACTTAGGGGAAATATTCATTTAATTGCAGATAATGAAGATACTCTTGTATACTATACTCCATTTCATATGGCAGAAAATAATGTAAGCAGAAAACTCGTAGAATTATCTCAGGTCAAATTGGAAGAATTAGAGATAGATGTGGAAAAGGAAATTAAAAGAATAGAAGAACAAGAAAACATTCTATTCGCTAAAAAACAAATTGTGGCAATAAGAGAAGCTTTAGAAAATGGATTAGTAGTTATTACAGGAGGGCCAGGTACAGGTAAAACTACTACAATTAATGCTATAATAAAGATTTGTGAAGATATGGATCTATCAGTGATTCTTGCAGCGCCAACAGGAAGAGCAGCTAAAAGGATGACGGAAACTACAGGAATAGAGGCAAAGACAATACATCGACTATTGGAATACTCCTTTATGGAAGAGGAATCTATGGCATTTGGAAAAGATGAGGACAGTCCTATAGATGTAGATTTAATTATTATAGATGAATCTTCTATGATAGATATACTTCTCATGAACTCACTTTTAAAGGCTTTGAAACCGGGAACCCGTGTGGTTCTAGTAGGAGATACAGATCAGCTGCCATCAGTGGGGGCTGGAAACGTGCTTGGAGATATTATTGAGTCGGGAGTAATTAAGGTTGTAAGGTTAGATGAAATATTTAGACAATCAGAAGAGAGTATGATAATAGTTAATGCCCATAAGATAAATAAAGGAGAAGAACCTATTCTAAATGAAAAGGATAAAGACTTCTTTTTTTTAACTAGAAACAGTACTGATGGAATATTAGAGACTATATTAGAACTTTGTCATGAAAGACTTCCTAATTTTTATGGAGTAGATAAAGTAAGAGATATTCAAGTTCTAACTCCGATGAAAAAAGGGGATGTAGGCATCAATTCACTAAATAAACATTTACAGTCCGTCCTAAATCCTAAAGATAAGTCCAAAGCAGAAAAACAAATTGGAGATGAACTGTTTCGAGTTGGTGATAAGGTGATGCAAATAAAAAACAACTATACAACTGAATGGAAAATAGTAAGAGATGGATTAGAAGTAGATACTGGTGAAGGCGTATTCAATGGAGATTTTGGCTTTATAATTGATATAGATGAAGAAGATAGGACAATGAAAGTTTTATTCGACGATGAAAAGGAAGTAGAATATGAATTTAATCAATTAGATGAGTTAAGATTAGCCTATGCAACAACAGTACATAAATCTCAGGGCTCAGAGTTTCCAGTGGTGGTAATGCCAATTAGTTGGGGACCACCGATGCTTTTAACTCGTAACTTATTATATACAGCCATTACTAGGGCTAAAAATTTAGTAGTATTAGTAGGAGAAGAAAAATATTTATCTATGATGATAAAAAATAATAGAATAACAAAGAGATACTCAGCATTAGATAAAAAGATTAGAAATTATGTATCTATTTTCATGGAGGGATAAACTTGCTTCAAACCTTAAATAGTTTACTTTTTCCAACAAAACATATTTGTCTTTTTTGCAAAGAGAAAAATGGAAGCATTAAAGGATATATCTGTAAAGAGTGTTATGAGAACTTGGAAGTATTAAATAGAGAAGTGCAAATAGATTCCATATATATCAATAAGGTGTATTACTCGCTTTCATATAATAGATTTATTAGAGAAATGATGAAGAACTATAAGTATAATGGAAAGAACTATTTATATAAACCATTTGGAGAAATTATGATTAGGACTATTGAAAATAAAAAAATAGCCGAAGATATAGATATAATTATTTATGTTCCCACCCATAAAAGAAAAGAAGCATTAAGAGGTTATAATCAAGCAGAGTTATTGGCAGTTTACATATCAAAAAATCTTGAAAAACCTTTATTAAGGGAGAATCTAATAAAGACTAAATGGACAAAAGAGCAAAGTCATTCAAATAAAATTGATAGAATCATAAATCTAAAGGGCTCATTTCAAATAAAAGATTCTAGTGAAATAGAAAGAAAAAAGATACTTTTAGTAGATGATATTATAACAACTGGAGTAACTATGGGTGAGTGCAGTAGAGTGCTTATAAATAATGGTGCTAAGGAAGTAATAGGTATAGCCTTGACATCAAGCAAAAATAACTAAAGGATGTGAAAGTATGGATATAAGAAATTGTGCTAAGTGTGGAAAAATTTATCAATATGATGGATTTAGAATCTGCCATAGTTGCAGAAAGACTGGTGAGGATGAATTTCAAAAGGTAAAGGAGTATCTATATGATAATCCAGGAGCAACTATTTCGGAGGTTGAAGAAGCTACGGGAGTGGATTCAAGGAAGATAATAGTATTTTTAAGGGAAGGAAGACTAGAAATAGGAGAAGGCAGTAATTTAATATTAGAATGTGAAAAATGTGGTGTAAGTATTAGAACAGGAAGGTTTTGTGATAAATGCAAGAATAACCTTCAAAGAGAGTTGGGACAAGTAGTAGATTCTGCAAGATCAACTAAAAGAACAATAGATAAAAAAGTAGAAGAAAAATTTAGAGTAATAGATAGATATGAAAAAAGAAAATAATATGCTAAAGAAACACCCCATCTTACCGATAATAATAATAGAAAGTTAAGTGGGGTGTTTTTTATGAGAATAAATAAAATAGATAATATTTTTCAAGTGTATAACAAAAATTCGGGGGTCAAGAAAGTTAATTCGGATAAAGGATCAAAGGATATTGATCAAATTAAAATATCTGAAAAAGCTATAGAATTTCAATATGCATTGCAAAAAATTAAAGACGTAGAAGAAATACGTATGGATAAGGTTGAAGATATAAAAAATCAAATTCAATCAGGAACATATCATATAGAAGGGAAAAAGATAGCTGAAAAAATGCTTGAAAGTATTAATTTTGACAAAAAAATTTAATGGCCGGTGATGAAAATGACTTTTAGGGAAGAGCTAGAAGCGGTGATGGAAAAGGAATTGACTGTTTTAACAGAATTAAAAGAACTTTCATTTAAAAAGGCAGATATGATTATAAACAATCATATGCGAGAGTTAGAAGAAACTACAAAAAAAGAAGAAACTCTAATAAATGAAATGGCTCTTTTAGAGGAAGAAAGAGAAAAATTATTAGATACTTGGGGGCTAGCTGTAAACACTCCTATTTCTAATGTAATAGAAAGAATACCAGAAGACAACAGTAGATTAATATATATTAGAGATAAGATGAAGGAAGTCATGGCAGAACTTTCATTGAGAAATAAATTAAACAATGATCTTATACAAGATAATCTAGATTGGATTGATTTTAATATGAACTTAATTACAAATACTCATATAGATCCAGGATATGGAAAAGAAAACAAGAAATCCAGTGGAAATAGTATTTTTGATAGGAAGGTGTAGGAATGGGATTCGGAGGATTATATATATCAATATCAGGATTGCAAGCTTCAAGAAAATCTTTAGACACAGTATCACATAATATATCAAATGCAAATAATCCAAATTATGTAAGACAATCTGCAATACATGCAAGTAATTCATATACCAAATCTGCTGATGGTAGATTTCAAACAGGTACAGGTGTTAATGTTATCCAAATAAGGCAGATAAGAGATGAGTTCCTAGATTTGAAACTTCGACGTGAAAATGCCAGTTTTGGATACCACTATGCAAAAGCACAAATACTTGAAGATATAGAGGGAGTATTTAATGAAATAACAGATAGTGGATTACAAAAAGTAATGGATGGTTTATGGAAAAATTGGGATGAGCTTTCTAAAGAAGCAGATAGCTTAACTATTAGGGGATTAGTACATGAATCTTCCGTTGCATTTGCAGAAACTGTTAATCATATATCAAGGCAGCTTAATGATATAAGACATAACTTAAACAAACAAATGCTTACTAAAGTTGATGAAGTCAATAATATATTGGATAAAATAGGAGAATTAAATAAAAGTATTAAGCTAGTAGAAGGCGAGAACAGTAGAATGAAAGCTAATGACTTTAGAGATGAAAGAAATGCACTTATAGATAGATTATCAGAATTATTGCCGATTACATCCTATGAAAATACCTTTGGAGAAACAATAATATCTTTACAAGGAAGAGATATAGTTAATGGAAGTTTTATCAGCAGAATAGATATAAAAAATGATAACAATGGGTTAGGACATATATACTGGGAAAAATCCAATGAAAAAATAGATTTAAATGGATTAGGTGAATTGGCAGGATTCATAGATGTAAGGGATAAATCTATGGTTGAATATATGAATAGATTAGATACATTTGTACAAAACCTTGCAAATGAAATAAATGCTTTACATTCCACGGGAATAGATTTAGAAGGCAATAAGGGAGGGGATTTCTTCGTAGGTTCAGGTGGAGTAATTAATGCTTCCAATATCAAAGTTAATCCAGAACTTTCGAATTACAATAAAATAGCAATATCCATAACTGGTGGAATTAGTGATGGAGATATAGCTAAGGGTATATATGAATTGAGAAATAAGACTATCTTTGGAGAAATGAGTACAGATGATTATTATAGAGATATAATCTTTTCTTTGGGAGAAGAGAGAAAGTCTTCACGACTTATAGCGGAAAATCAGGGTTTTCTAATAAATACCATAGATGAAAGAAGACAAAGTATATCGGCTGTATCCTTGGATGAAGAAATGGCCGATATGATAAAATTCCAACATTCATATACAGCAAACTCTAGGGTAATAAACGCTATTGATGAGATGATAGAGACAGTTGTAAATAGGGTTGGATTAGTTGGAAGATAGATTTACTAATCAAAATTTTTATGAAGGGACTGAGTAAATGTTTTTTGGATTTAATTCAGCGGTGAGAGGACTTCTTGCGTCACAAAGAGCCTTATATACCACAAATCATAATATAGATAATGCAAACACGAAGGGATACTCAAGACAACAAGTGGAGCAACGAGCTACTAATCCATTTAAAATGCCAGGTATAGGATTTTTAGGTACGGGCACAGAGATTTACAATGTTAAAAGAGTAAGAGATTCCTTTGTAGATTTTAAATACTGGAGTGAAATGGCTCCATTGGGAGAATGGGAAATAAAGAAAAATTCTTTGACAGAAATAGAAAAACTAATGGGTGAACCTTCTAAGAGTAGTTTTACACAATATATGAATGACTTTTATAAAAGTTTAGATGAAATGAGTAAAAACTCATCGGATATATCCTTTAGAGAACCAGTAAGAGAAAATGCCTTAGCATTTACGAAACATATCAATGAAACAACACAAAGATTAATGAATATGAAAACAGAAACAGAACATGAAATAGATGCAAAAATAAAGACTGTAAATAGCTTAAGTGAACGAATAGCAGGATTAAATAGACAAATTTATTCCTTAGAAATAGATGGGAAACAAGTTAATGATTTAAGAGATAGAAGAGAGCTGTTAGTAGATGAATTATCTAAAATTGTAAATATAAAAGTAAATGAATCACCAGATGGAAAATATAATATTTCTCTTAGTGGAATATCCATAGTAGACCATTTATCTACAAATAAACTTTCACTTAAAGCCACAGATACTGGAACTGAAAAAGTATATAAATTAATCTGGGAAAACGGCGGTGAAGTAAACCTAAGATCAGGTGAACTAAAAGGGTTATTGGATATGCTTACAGGAAATGGAGAAGGAAATACTTATAGAGGTATACCATATTTTCAAAAACAATTAAATGAATTTGCCAAAGGGTTTGCAGATAAGTTTAATGATTTGCATAGTAAAGGTTATACGTTAAAAGATGAAAATGGAAATAGTGTAACGGGAATTAATTTCTTTAAATATGACCCAAATAGCCCAGCAGCAACTTTAACCTTAGATAAAAGCATATTAGAAGATGTAAAAAACATAGCAGCAGCAGGAAATCCTGGCGGCTCAGCAGATGATAATATAAACCTTCTAGCACTGATAAAACAAAGGGAAGATAAGACATTCTTTACAGGAGATATATCACAAGGAACTCCGGATGATTTTATTAAATCTATGCTTTCTTCCATGGCAGTAGATAGTCTACAGGCCAAAAGGTTTTATGAAACCCAAGGACTAATGCAAAAAAACATAGATTCAAAACGTCAATCTATATCTGGAGTAAATCTAGATGAAGAAATGGCAGATATGATAAGATTTCAACACGCATATATAGCTTCATCAAAGATGATATCAACTATGGATATGATAATAGATGTTACTGTAAATAGATTGGGAATGGTTGGGAGGTAGTATAATTGAGAATAACAAATAATATGCTTGTAAGCAATATGACATATAATCTAAATAGTACATTGCAGAGGCTAGAAAGATTGCAATATGAAATGACTGAAGGGAAGAAATTTAGAGTACCATCAGATGACCCAATAGGTGCAAGTAAATCTTTGAAATTTAATACAGATATATCAAAGGTAGAACAGTATCTCAGAAACACAAAAGATGCAGCCTCTTGGATGAAAGAAACTGAATCAGCACTAAAGGAAATAAATTCTGTACTTCATAGAGTGAACGAATTAACGGTACAAGCTGCCAATGGAACTAATTCTGAAGACTTAGATAAGATAAAAGAAGAGATAAAAGAATTAAAAGGACATTTGATTCAAATAGGTAATACTACCTATGCAGGAAGATCTATATTTACAGGATTTAAAACCGATAAACCTTTATTGGATGAGAATGGAAATTATTTAGTAGATTTAAAGAAATATGATGTTTTAGATGAAAATGGAAACCCTACAGGAGAAAAAAAGGACGAGATATTTGTATATAATGTAGGAGTTGCAGAGAGGGCATCCGTAAATACTTTAGGAAACAAGATATTTGGTAGTGGAAATAAGGATTATACATCAGATGTTAGTGTTGGTGACAAAGCATATTTATTCGATATGTTTGAGAAATTAGAAGCAGCACTAAATACAAATAACAACGATGACCTTCAATCGGCATTAACAGACATAAAAGATGCCATGAGCAATGTCCTATCTGTTACAGCAGAGATAGGAGCAAAATCCAATAGATTAGACTTAACAAAGAATAAAATAGAAAATCAAATAGTGAATCTAAAAGAGTTATTATCTTTCAATGAAGATGTTAGTTTGCCAGAAGCCTATATGAATCTAGCTATAGCAGAAAATGCATATAGAGCAAGTCTAGCAGTAGGATCTAGAATAATACAGCCGAGTTTAATGGATTTTCTAAGATAAAAAGTAAGGGCGCACATTTAGGCGCCCATTTTCTAATTTTTGGGTACAAATGCTCATATAAGAAGATTCAAAAATAATGTATAATAATTTCACAATTTGTATTATAATGGAATTAGTGTCGAAAGTTTTTTCAATTGTGCATTGCGTAAGTGCCCTTTGGGTATAAATTGTGCATTGAATTAAAGGAGGTAATACAAATGAAAATAAAAACTAGAAATTTTGGAGAAATAGAGATCGAAAAAGAAAAAATAATTAATTTTGAAGAAGGAATTCCCGCATTTGAAGAAGAAAAGGAATTTATAATTATATTAAATGAAGATAAGGAAAATCCTTTTCACTGGCTACAATCAATTAATAACCAAGACTTGTCATTTATTGTCATAAATCCCTTTGAAATATTTAGTGACTATGATATATTACTTCCGCAGACAGCAATTAATAAATTAAAGATAGAAAGAGAAGAAGATATAAGCATATATACAATAGTAGTGATACCAACAGATATGAATAAAATGACAACTAATCTTTTAGGCCCAATAGTAATTAATACAAAGGAAAGGTTAGGTAAACAAGTAATTCTAGATGATGAAAGATACACTACAAAACATTTTATCTTCAATCAAGACTCCAAAGTAGGAGGCGAATAATATGCTGATACTTACTAGAAAAAAGGATGAATCCATAATTATAGATGGAAAAATTGAAATAAAAATAATAGAAATAGAAGAAGGTAAGGTCAAGATTGGTATCGAAGCACCAAAAGACATTGATATAATACGTAATGAATTATATAAAAAAATGGAAGAAGAAAATTTGGCTGCCCTTAATAATATTTCTAAACTAGAAGATGTAAAAAAACTTTTCAATAAATAAGGCAATTAAATTTGCGACTACTCAAGGAGGAGTAATAGCTACCATGGAAGGTACAGAAAGATTTTGTATTAATAAAAGTGGATTCTGGAAAGTATTGATAGTAGATGATGATAATTTTATACATAGGATGCTGAAAGAAATCAATAAAGATCTTACCTTCGAGGATAAAGGTATAGAGTTTTATAGTGCTTATACATCTCAAAAAGCTGTCAATATATTAAAAGCGAATAAAGATATAGCCTTAGTATTATTAGATGTATTTCTAGAAGAAAAAGACTCAGGTCTAGGCTTAGCAAAATACATTAGAGAAGATATGAAAAATACTGATATTAGAATTGTTTTAATGACTGGGAAGGGTTCTAGTAGTTTACAAGATGAAATCATATTGAACTATGATATAAATGGCTATGAGAATAAAACAGATTTATTTTCTAAAAAAATGAATACAGTTATTCTATCATCCCTAAGGTCCTTTAGGGATATTAATCGTATAAAAAACAATAGAGAGTCAATGGAGAAAGTAGTATCATCCATATCTAAACTATATGAAAAAGATGCGCTAAATGATTTTCTAATATCTAGCCTATGTCATCTTAGTTCATTAATCAATCAGTGTAAAGGTAGAGATGAATGCAATATTAATTCTTTTGCAGCAGTTAGACAAGGAGAAACTCATATATTTAATATAGTTGGTGGAACTGGCAAGTATAAGGATTCTATTAATAACAAAATAAGAGAAACCGTTTCAGAAGCTGACTTGATGAAAGCAAATAAAATATATAATGGTGGAGACCATGAACTTTTTGACAATTGCTATATAGCTAGATATAAAAGCACTGCAGGAAATGAAGCCATTATATTTATAGAGAGTGATGATAATGTTGACTATGTGGATATGGAACTGTTAGATGTATTTCACAAAAGTATATCTGCAACTTTCGATAACCTATGTCTAAATTTAGAAATAGAAGCAACTCAAAAAGAAATATTATATACATTAGGAGAAGTTACAGAAGCAAGATCAGAAGAAACAGGATCCCATGTAAAGAGAGTATCTAAATATTGTCAGCTACTAGCAGAAAAATATGGCTTATCTCAGAGAGATACTATGCTCCTTACCCATGCTTCACCAATACATGATATAGGTAAGGTTGCAGTTCCAGATAATATACTACTTAAACCTGGTAAGCTAACACCAGAAGAATTTAATGTAGTAAAAACACATACAACAATAGGATATAATCTACTAAAAAATTCAAAAAGAGAAATTCTAAAAGCAGCAGCCATAGTAGCTCATGAACATCACGAGAGATACGATGGCAGAGGCTATCCAAGAGGATTAAAAGGTGAGGAAATACATATCTATGGAAGAATAGCAGCCATAGCTGATGTATTTGATGCATTAGGTTCTCCTAGAGTATATAAAAAAGCTTGGGTAATGAATGATATACTAAAATATTTCAAAGAGGAAAGTGGAAAACACTTTGATCCAAAGCTAGTGGACATACTGTTTGACAATTTAGATAGATTTTTGGAAATAAAAGAAAAATATTCTGATGAAAATGCTAAAGTTATTGGACAAACATCCGATAATAATAATGAAAGTTAAAAAACCTTTTGGCCAAAGGTACTAAGATATTTTGGCAAGGATGCCAACAAACAAAAATCAAGGAGGAATAAATAATGAGAATTAATAACAATATGATGGCAATGAACACACACAGACAATTAGGTATAGCTAACAATGGTGGAGCCAAATCAATGGAAAAATTATCATCAGGCTATAGAATCAATAGAGCAGGAGATGACGCTGCAGGATTATCAATCTCCGAAAAAATGAGAGCACAAGTTAGAGGACTTAATATGGCTTCCAAAAATGCTCAAGATGGTATTTCAATGATTCAAACTGCAGAAGGTGCATTAGATGAAACTCATTCAATACTTAAAAGAATGAGAGAATTAGCAGTACAAGCAGCGAATGATACAAATGTTACTGTTGATAGAACTGCTATAAAGGATGAGATTGATGAATTGGTAGCTGAAATCGATAGAATAGCAAATTCAACTACATTTAATGAGAAAAAATTATTAGATGGAAGTCTTACATCAGCTAAGTTCCAAATAGGGGCAGATAAAGGTGTAAGTATGTCATTAAAGGTTGGAACCATGAAGGCTGGTGCTCTAAGTGTTAATGCACTTAAAGTAGATACTCACACAAATGCTGGAAGTGCTATATCAAAAGTAGATGCTGCTATAAAGAAAGTATCAGCACAAAGATCAAAATTAGGAGCTAATCAAAATAGGTTAGAGCATACAATTAGAAATCTAGACAATGCTGCTGAAAATATTCAAGCTGCAGAATCAAGAATAAGAGACGTAGACATGGCGAAAGAAATGATGGAGCAAACAAAACAAAACATATTACAACAAGCTTCAACTGCTATGCTAGCTCAAGCAAACCAAGCACCACAAACTGTATTACAATTATTAAGATAATCAGAGAATCAAACTATAAAAATATCCAGAGAATATTCTCTGGATATTTTTATAGTTTCTTTTATATTATTTATTTTTATATTAACAAGTTTAGTAAATATAAAAAAGTGAGGAATTATATGGAAAAGAAAGTTATAACATTAATACCAAGATACTTTAATGAGTTTAAATGCATAGGAACTGGCTGTGAAGATAGTTGCTGCATAGGATGGAGAGTGAATATTGACAAGGATACGTACAAAAAGTACAAGAAAAATAAAGATTTGGAACTAAAAGATATTTTTATGAAAAATATAACTCGAAATCGAAAATCTACTGAAGATGAAACTTATGGCAAAATTAAGATGAACGAAAATGGAGAATGTCCATTTTTAGATAATAAGAAATTATGCAAAATACAATTAAAGTTAGGAAAAGAATATTTATCTAACGTATGCAAAATTTATCCTAGGAAAATTAATCTAATTAACAATAATCTGGAAAAGAGCTTAGAGATGTCTTGTCCAGAGGCAGTAAGAATATGCATTATGAATAGAGATATAATGGAGTTTGACTATATAGAAGAAGAATTTGATGATAGTGTTAGAATAAGCTATGCAATAAACGATAAGGGAGACTATTTTAAAAATGAAAAATATAAATATTTTTGGGATATAAGAATCTTTTCCATAGGAATTTTGCAAAATAGAAATTTTAGATTGAATGAAAGAATAATCTTATTAGGAATATTTTATAAAAAAGTGCAAGAGTTAATGGACAAGAATAAATATAACTACATACCAGATATTATTAATCAATTTAATAATATGGTTAGAGATGGAGAATTAAAGCATAATATTGAGAACATACCCACTAATATTGAGATTCAAATTGTTATAGCAAATGAATTTACTGTTGGAAATGTTATGAAAGGTATAACTAATTGTAGATACTTAGAGTGTCTAGAAGAAACCTTATCAGGATTAAAGTACAAGGGAAGTAATTCTGTAGAAGATATAAGAGAGTTATACTCTGAAGGGTACAGAGATTACTATGAGCCATATATTAAAGAAAAAGAATATATTTTAGAAAATTATCTAGTGAATGAATATTTTGGTAATTGTATGCCTTTTGGTAAATTTAAAACCATATGGGACTCATACATTTATATTTGTATAATATATTCAATGTTAAAATTGCATTTAATAGGGATATCTTTATATAATAAAGAATTAAACGATGATATTGTATTAAAGTTAATACAATCATTTTCAAGAGTTTCTCTACATGATCAGCAATACACACAATATATTATAGATTTAATAAAAGAAAATAAATTTGATACTTTATCATATCTTACAATAATGGTTAAAAATTAAAAATATATAAATTACAAGAGGTGTTTAGATTGTACAAAAAAAACATGGAACAGTTAAAAATACATTATCCAGATATATATGAAGAAATTAATCAGTATGTTATTGATGAAAAGTATAAGTTAATAGAAAATAAAGATAAAAGCTTTAATGTATTGATAGACAGCAAAACTTACTTACATAGTAAGTATAATCCCATAAGAGAAGCTAATGCATGGGTAGAAGGAATAAATCTAAGAGAAGAGGATACCATAGCTATTTTTGGGATAGGTTTGGGCTATTATTTAGGACCTTTATTTGAAAAGTTTCACGATAAAAAAATAATTATAATAGAACCAAAATTAGATATATTTATTCAATCTCTAAAAATTAAAGATTACTCAGAATACTTTTATAATGAAAATATAGTTTTTATTATAAATAAAGATAAATATACTATTAGGCATTTAATCGAGCATTATATAAAAAACAATAAAATAAGAAGCTTATATTTTGCTCATCTTTCCATATATAACAATCTATATAAAGAATATATAGATGATGTATATAAACAACTAAGTTCTCTAGTAATGATGTTTGAAGGGAACTTATTTACAGAAATACTAAGTTCCAAGAGATGGATATATAATATATTAAGAAACATCAAATTTATAAAAAAATATAATACTGTTGATATATTTAAAGATAAATTGAAAGGAGTTCCAGTTGTAATTGTTTCAGCTGGGCCTTCTTTGGAAAAAAACATTAATTTGTTAAACAATATAGAGAAGAAAGCAATTATAGTGGCAGTAGGTTCTTCTGCAAATATATTGGAAAATAACGGAGTAGAACCACATATAATAATGGGTGTAGATGGAAATAAAAGTGAAGGAAATATATTTAAAAATTTAAAAAATCATAAATCATTGTTAATATATAGTAATTTTATATATTATGAATCTTTAATAGACTATCTAGGAAATAAAATGTGGTTATCATTATATTCTGATAACTATATGGATGAACTATGTGAGAAGTTAAGTATAAAAACAAACAAGTTTTTAATAGGAGGTTCAATTGCAAATTTAGCACTTGATTTTGCAATATGGCTTGAATCATCAAGTATTATATTTCTAGGACAAGATTTATGTTATACGAAAGAAAAACTATATGCAGATGGAGCAATTCACCAAAAAAACATTAATAGTGGAGATAAATATATAAAAGAAATAGACATTTATGGAAATGAAGTATATACTAAAAAGGCTTTTTTAAACTTTAAAAGTTGGTTTGAAGACTATATAGACTATAATAAATTAAATAAAAATATATACAATTGTACGGAAGGTGGAATTCCTATAAAAGGTATTCCAAATATAAGTTTTCAAGAAGCTATAGATAAATATTTAACGAAAGAATATGATATAGAAGGAGAGCTTAAATCCTTATCTGAAGTTGATGTCAATATAGATACGAAAAAATATGAGAAACTTATAAATAAGTACAGATTAGAATCAAAAAGATGCCTTAAAATATCTAAAAGAAGAATTAATTTACTAACAAAGTTGGAAAATCAATATCACATAGATATCTTTAACGAAGAATTTGACAAAATAATGAATAAAACCGAGGAACTTGAAAATATTGATTTTTATAAAAGTTTTATTGAGAAGACTAGTGAGAAGTATTTAGAGGCTATTACAATGGGTACCTACAATGCATTAAGTGATATAGAAGATCCACTTGATAAGAAGAAAAGACTATTAACAGGGTTAAAAATGCAATATGAGAATATAGATGAGTTATTGGAAATTGCTCTAGCAGCTATGGAGGAAAAAGAAGTTGGTAATCTGTTCTAGATAAATTTTGAAAAAACTAAAAGCTAAAATTAATAATAAGAATATAATATGTAAATAATATGTATATTTTGTCGATATTATATATAGAAATGGAGGTTTTACAGTGAAAATTTATATAGAAAATCAAATTTTAAAGTTTGAAAAAAGCATAAAAGAAATAGATAGTATTTTTGAGGAAATAGATAATATAGTTAACAAATCCTCTAAGATATTAAGTCATATGGTAATAGATAGTATTGAGGTATATCAGGACTATTATGATTATTTTTTAGATAATATTAGGGTAATAGAAGAAGTAAAAGTAATTACATTAACATATAAGGAATTAGTTGATGATATATTAAATTCTACTTTAGATTATCTTGAAAGAACTCCAACCATAATTGAAAATCTAGCTGATAATTTTTATAAAAATCCAGATAATCAAGACTGGCAAGAATTAGATAACTTACTAGATGGGATTAGTTGGATAATGACTACATTTTCATCTATAGATCAGGATAAAAGATTAAAAGATATAATTATAAACTATGAAGATTGGAATCGTTATGCAAAGGAAATATTTTCTTTAAAAGAATTGCTTGTTGAATTTGAAGAAGCTTTATCTAGTAATGATAATGTATCTATTGCAGATATTCTTTCATATGAAATCGTACCAATATTTATTACAATGAAAGAAAGATTGGTAGAATTAATAGATATAGAAATAATAAAAGAGAAGCTTAATTGATATTAGCTTATAATAAATATACACTTTAAATTTGAGTATTCTTAAATGTATACTAACAATAAAAATTTAATCTTGGAAATATTATGGAGGAATATGGAGAAGTGAAATCTAGTTTTGGATGATACAAAGAATAATAGCAACAGAGTTTATAGTATAAAGGAAAGAGGATAATTATGCTAAATAATAAATCAATTCTAATAACAGGTGGCACAGGCTCTTTCGGTCAGAAATTTATAGAGATGATATTTGATAGATATAGTCCTTCTAGGGTTATTGTTTATTCAAGAGATGAGTTTAAGCAAGATATGGTTAGAAAGAAATTTTCATCTAAATTGACCAAAGAGCAGTTTTCAAAGTTAAGATTTTTTATCGGTGATGTAAGGGACAAGGATAGACTTTATAGGGCGTTTAAAGGAGTTGATTATGTAATTCATGCTGCTGCGATGAAACAGGTTCCTGCTTGTGAGTACAATCCATTTGAGGCTATAAAGACAAATATCCATGGAGCACAAAATATTGTTGATGCTGCCTTGGATTGTGGTGTTAAAAAGGTAGTGGCTTTATCAACAGATAAGGCTGTAAATCCTATTAATCTATATGGTGGGACAAAATTGGTATCAGACAAGCTGTTTATATCAGCAAATGCATATTCTGGTGGGAAAGGTACAATCTTCTCAGTAGTTAGATATGGAAATGTAGCTGGTAGTAGAGGTTCTGTTATACCATTTTTTAAGGAATTAATTGAGAAGGGAGAAAAAGAGCTTCCAATAACAGATTTTAGAATGACACGATTTTGGATTACTTTGGAGGAAGGCGTTGAATTGGTATTTAAAGCATTAGAAGAATCAAAGGGTGGAGAAACTTATATATCAAAAATACCATCATTTAAGATAACAGACTTAGCCGAAGCAATGTTACCAGATTGTAAGTTAAAAGAGGTAGGTATTCGAGAAGGCGAGAAATTACATGAAGTAATGGTAACTAAAGATGATTCAAGAATGACTTATGAATACAAAAATCATTATATAGTATATCCACATTTTGATTGGTGGAATTCTGAACGTTTTTTTACAGAAGGTGGACAACCTATAGAAGATGGATTTGAATATAATTCAGGAACTAATAAAGAATGGTTAGATGTTGAAGAATTAACAGAATTATTAGTTCAATTAGATATGATGCCATTTATATATGATTACACTAAAGAAGTAGCTATAACTAAAGAATAGTAAAGATAGGTGATAATATGAAACTAGCAATATTAGGGGGAGTACCTATAAGAAATGAACTATTACCATATGCAAAACAATATATAGATAATAAAGATTGTTTTGTGGTAAATGAAGTATTGAAATCCGATTTTTTAACAACAGGCCCCAAAGTCAAAGAATTTGAAGAAATAATAGCAAATTATGTAGGTGCTAAATATGCAGTAGCATTTTCTAATGGTACAGCAGCATTACATGGAGCTTGTTATGCAGCTGGAATTGGTACAGGAGATGAAGTTATTACTACTCCAATTACCTTTGCAGCATCAGCAAACTGTGTATTATATATGGGAGCAACTCCTATATTCGCAGATATTGATGAAGAAACATTCAACATTGATGTAGCAGAGATTGAAAAAAAAGTCACTAATAAAACAAAAGCAATAATTCCAGTAGATTATACAGGGCAAGCAGTAGATATAGATGCGATCAAAGATTTAGTAAAAGGTAAAGGTATAGTAATTATAGAAGATGGTGCACATTCTTTAGGAACTAAATATAAGGGGGCGAGAGTAGGATCTCTTGCTGATATGACAATGTTTAGTTTTCATCCAGTAAAGACTATCACAACTGGTGAAGGTGGCATTATTACTACCAACAATGAGGAATATTATAGGAAATTGATATATTTTAGATCCCATGGTATTACTAGAGATATAGATCAACTTGAGAATAAAGATGTTGGTGATTGGTATTATGAACAATTAGACCTTGGTTTTAATTATAGAATGACAGATTTTCAAGCATCCCTAGGAATAAGCCAAATGAAAAAGATAGATTGGTTTATTGAAAGGAGAAAAGAGATTGTAGCTAGGTATAATGAAGCTTTTAAAGAACTTGATGGAGTGATTCTTCAAAAGAATGCTGATTTTTCAGATACTGTAAATCATTTATATGTGTTAAAACTTGACTTAGATAAACTTAGAGTAGATAGAAAAGAAATATTTAATGCTTTGATAGCAGAGAATATTGGAGTGCATGTACATTATATACCAGTATACTGGCATCCATATTATCAAAAACTAGGATATAGAAAAAAATTATGTCTTAAAGGAGAAGAATTGTATAATGCAATACTTACAGTACCATTATTTCCAGCTATGAAAGATGAAGATGTGGAAGATGTAATCAATGGATTCTATAAGATTATTAATTATTATAGAAAGTAGAGTGCAAATATGAAAACAGTAGCAATAATACAAGCTAGAATGGGGTCAACAAGACTTTCAGGAAAAGTAATGAAGAAAATCTTAGATAAAACTGTATTAGAACATGTAGTAACTAGAGTAAAACAAGCTAAAAAAATAGATGAAATAGTAATCGCAACAACTATTAAAGAGGAAGATAATCAGATAGTAGATGAAGTAAAGAGATTAGGAGTTAAATTCTTTAGAGGTTCTGAAGAAGATGTACTTTCAAGGTATTACTATGCAGCTAAAGAAAATGAAGCGGATGTAGTTGTAAGAATAACATCAGATTGTCCTTTAATAGATCCAAAGATAGTTGATGAAATAATTTATTATTATAAAAACAATAAATATGATTTAGTAACTAATGCAGGCTCTGATTTATCACAAAGAACATATCCAAGAGGCTTAGATACAGAAGTATTTTCATTTAAAGAATTAGAATATGCATATATAAAAGCTAAAGAAGCATATCAAAGGGAACATGTAACACCATTTATCTATGAAAATAGTGATAATATATTTTATTATAAAAATGATATAGATTGTTCAAAGCACAGATGGACACTAGATACAGAAGAAGACTTTGAACTAATAGCTAAAATATATAAGGAGTTATATGGAGGAAAACACGATTTTCACCTTAAAGAAATATTAGAATTATTCGAAAGACAACCAGAGTTATTTAATATAAATAAGCATGTAGAGCAAAAGAAGCTATGATATGACATTGAATTTTCTTAATGAATAATTTAGTTTAATTAATTGGCTATAATGGGACTTATATAAGTAAGAGGAGGAATGACTATGTCATTGGAGTTAGTAAAGATAGCTAAAGATGATTTGGAGCAAATTATGCACTGGAGAATGAAACCTGAAGTAACAAAATATATGTATACAGATCCAGTGTTAACTTTAGAGATTCAAGAAAAATGGTTTGATTCAATCAAGAATGATACTAGCGTAAAATATTGGATGATAAAAATTGATGGAGTAAAGATTGGAGTAATCAATCTCAGGGATATAGATTATATAAATAGAAGATGTACATGGGGTTATTATATAGGTGATAATTCATTTAGAGGAAGGGGCATAGCTTCTACTTTAGAATGTAATATATATGATTATGTATTTAATATATTGAATCTAAATAAGTTTTGGTGTGAAGTATTTTCATTCAATGAAAAGGTTATCTCTATTCATGAGAGATTTGGTTCAATTATTGAAGGTACGTTAAAGCAACATATTTATAAAAATGGAGAATTTTTTGATATAGTTATGATGGCTATAACAAAAGATAGATGGGAAGAAATTAAAGATAACTATAGTTATGAAAAAATTTATATAGAAGAATAGTGGAGCAAATACAATAGAATTTATTTTTTAATAGATAAGAATAATAACTGGAGGATAAAATCTCATGTTTAATAGTAAAGTATATATAGTAGGAGAAATATCAGCTAATCATGGACATGATGTTCAAATAGCTAAAGACACAATAAAGGCTATAAAAGAATCAGGAGCAGATGCAGTGAAAATTCAAACATATACAGCAGATACTATCACTATGGATTGTGACAATGAATACTTTCAAATAAAGCAAGGAACGGTATGGGATGGGATAACATTATATAAATTGTATCAAGAAGCATATACTCCATGGGAATGGCATAAAGAACTTTTTGATTATGCAAAAGAAGTAGGAATTACTATTTTCTCCTCACCATTCGATAGAACAGCAGTGGACTTATTAGAGAGTCTTAGCACACCAGCATATAAAATAGCTTCCTTTGAAATAACAGACATACCACTAATAGAATATATTGCTTCAAAGGGAAAGCCAGTAATCATATCAACAGGAATAGCTACAATAGGGGAAATAAAAGAAGCAGTGGAAACATGTAAGAAAGTAGGCAATAATAATATTACAATATTAAAATGTACAAGTTCATATCCAGCTCCATATGAGGATATGAACATACTAACAATACCAAACATGAGGGAAACCTTTGGAGTAAACGTAGGATTATCGGATCATTCAATGGGAAGCACAGTGGCTATTGGAGCAGTAGCATTAGGTGCTAAACTTATAGAAAAACATGTAATTTTAGATAGAAGTATAGGAGGACCTGATGCAGAATTTTCAATGGAAATAGATGAATTTAAATCAATGGTAGACGAAATAAGAAAACTAGAAAAGGCATTAGGGAAGGTAGAGTATGATCTTACAGAAAAAGTAATAAAAAATAGAACCTTTTCCAGATCATTATTCTTTACAGAAGATATAAAAGCAGGAGATAGAATAACTGAAAAGAACATGAGGTCAATTAGACCAGGATATGGAATGCATCCAAGATATTATTATGAAATATTAGGAAAAAAAGTAACCAAAAATATCAAAAGAGGAACTCCTGTTGATTGGAGCCATATAGAATGAAAAGAATAGTAATTAGAACATTGGGAGGCAGGAAAATAGGATATGGACACTTTTATAGGTGTCTTTCTTTGGCTAAGGCTATTAGATTATTGGATAAAGATATTGATATTACTTTTATAATAAATGAAGAACTAGAAAATCTAATAGCTAACACTGGATTTAAATTTATAATAAGTAGTGATTTAAAAAAGGATTATAAGATAATGGACAAACTAAATATTAATTTGTTTATATTTGATTCATATTTGGGTAATAATGAATACCTTATAAATGTGAAAGAGAAAACTAAATTAATGCTAATTGATGATAACAATGATATATACGATTCATCAATACCTGATATTATTTATAATGGAAATATACATGCTGAAAGTTTAGGATATTCTGATATAGAAGGACAATTAAAATTATTAGGACCCAAATATTTAGTAATGAAGGAAGAATATTGGGATAATAATACAGATTTAAATTCAAATAAAGATGGGATTCTAATTACAACAGGTGGTACAGATGAATATGGTATTACATTAAAGATATTAGAAGAGATCAAAGACTTAGATATAAAGATAAAAATTATCATTGGACCTGGATATACATATGATTATATTAAGAAGATTGAAGAAATAAAAATGGAGAATGTAGAACTAATTTATAAGCCAAATAGTTTAAAAAGATATATAGCTTCTTCTAAATTAGTAATTACTGCAGGGGGAAGTACAGTATATGAGGTACTATCACAAAGAAGCATTCCAATTATATTTAGCATAGCAGATAATCAGGATTTGATATGTAAAGAATTAAGTGATATTGGAATTGAGTATTTAGGCAAGTATCCAGATATAAATTACAATATGATTATTAATAATATTAAAAGATCGAATATTAGAATATATTCAAAAGATGAAATGTTTAGTTTGATAAAAGGTGATGGAGCTAAAGTGACTGCAGAAATATTAATGTAGGAGTGGTATAAGTTGGGTGAAAAAATAGTTGTATTTGAAATAGCTAGAGATGGAAACTATACATGTAAACTTCAGGATTCTAAACATACGAGGTATCTATACTCTAAGTATAGACCAATCCGTTCTATAGAAGATATAGGTTGGAGTTACACGCAATCACAAGAGTATATATTGTTAGGAATAGGATTAGGATATGAGTTAGAAAGTCTTATTGATAAAGGAGCAAAGCATATTATAATAATAGATAAAGATAACACTTTTATTAATTTTATTAAGGATAACATGTTAGAATTATGGGAAGAAATAAAGGATCATATTACTCTATATATAGGAGAAGAGTATTATTCATTGTGTAAAAAAAATATTAAAGGTAAAGATATAGTTATTAATAATCATTTAATGCAAGTGGATCCTTTATACTATTCCAATGTAATAAAATATTTGAATGATATTTCCGAAAGTTCTAAAACTGTTGAAAAAGATACTGTAATGGTATTTGAACATCCTACAATTGCAGATGATTGTATAGAAGCTTTTAGAAACTTGGGGTATATAGTAAACAAACAACATTGGCTTCCAAAGGAAAGATTGTATACAGAGATATCAAAGAAACACCCGAAATTCATATTCACTATTAACCCTAGCGAAATAATATCTGAGATAGCGGATTATTTAAATATTATATATATATCATGGACAGTAGATACGCCTGCATATTCTTTATATTCTGAAGGAAGAAAACGGAAAAAACAAATTTATTTTGTTTATGATGAAGTTATTGTTTATAAGCTTAGGCAGAAAGGACTAGATAATGTATATTATATGCCTGTAGCTGCTAATGTAGAACGGTTGGATAAGATTGATATTTCGGACAAAGAAAAGATGCTTTATAATACCGTAGTTAGCTTTTTAGGGTCTTCAGCCTATGAAAATGAATTTAATGAATATATAGAGAAACATCTTTCGGTAGCTTTAAAAAGAGAGATAGAGAATAAGATTTCTCTTCAAAATTTATCAAAAAATTTTATTTTACCATACATTGTAGATAATTCCATAATTGAAGATATTAATAGGGAAACAGGGTATCTAATTACTGGAGATGATTACCTAAGCCCCTATGAAAAGTTAGGATTTTTGTTAGGAAGAAAGCATAGTGAAATTGAGAGGGAACAAATAATTAAGTTTTTAGGAGAATTATATAAAGTAAAAGTTTATGGAGATGAATCATGGAGAAATAAAATTTATGGTAAGAGTATTTATATGGGTTATGCTGAGCATTTTATAGAAATGCCCAAAATTTTCAGATGTTCCAAAGTGAACATTAATTTAACAAGATCTTTTGTTGAAACGGGATTACCTATGCGAGTTTTTGATGTTCTAGGAAGTAAAGCTTTTTTAGTAACGAATGATAAATTAGATATACGAAGATATTTTCAGGATGGCAGGCATTGTATAATATTTAGAGATTTACAAGACTTACAAGATATCATAGAATATTATTTAGTACATGAAGAAGAACGACAACATATAATTAATGAAGGATATAGCTTGGTAAAAAAACATCATACATATGAGATACGTCTAGAAAAAATGATGGAAATTTGCAGAAAAGAGATACAACAATAGACGAGTAGATTAGTACTAGGAACAGATAATAATAAACTTGGATTAAAATTGATAAAAATTTTCAAGGGAGACAAGTAATCATGATAATTAATCGCTCTTATACACTGATTTTGACAAAACAATCTAATATGCCGACTATTCAAGCAGATGTTGATAATAAAAGCTTTCTTCTCTATAGCAAATATAATCCTATTAGAGATTCTAAGGCTTTTGCAGAAGAAGTATATGATGAAAATGCAGAAATTTACTTTATCTATGGATTAGGGTTAGGTTACCATATAAATGCATTAGAAGATAAAATTAATGCTAATAGTAAAAGTTATCATATATATGTTATTGAATGTAATAGGGATATATTGAAATTAGCAAGTGAAAACGTTGATTTAAATAGAATTTTAAATAATAAAAACATAACTTTTATTAGGATGAAAAATGAACGAAAATCCTATGAAAAACTAAACAAAATACTATCAATTAATAATATAAAAATAGCAATCCATAGACCATCATTAAATATCATTCCAGAAGAATTCATAGAACTTAAATACATACTGGAAGAATTTCAAATGAAACAAAATACCATAGATTCAACAAAAGATATGTTAGAACAAAACTTTATGGAGAACATTAAGAACTTTGATGAAAATGTAGACATTTTATTTAGTAAACATATAAATAAACCCCTCTACTTAGTTGCAGCAGGTCCATCTTTAGATAAAAATATCCATGAATTATCTAAAGTTAAAGATAATGGGATTATTTTATCTGTTGGTAGAGCAGTTAGAACACTATTAGTATCAGATATTATACCAGACTATATAATTATCACTGATCCATCAGAATATCTCTATGATATGCAATTAAATGGACTAAATATTGATGTGCCAATCATAGTATTATCTACATGTGATAAAAATGTAATGCTAAAATATAATGGATTTAAATATATAGCGTTACAAGAAGGATATCCTCTAGCTGATGAATATGCCAAAAACAATAATCGCAAGCTAGTAAAAACAGGAGGTTCTGTAGCCACTACAGGATTAGATGTTGCTATTAGAATGGGATGTAACCCAATAATATTTGTGGGACAAGACCTTGCATTTACAGAAAATAAAACTCATTCCAAAGATACCTTTGCAAAAAATGTAATTGAAAGTAATAGTTTAAGAGAAGTTGAGGATGTTTACGGAAATACTATACGGACCTCAAAAAACTTATATATTTATTTGAGATGGATACAAAATAGAATCTTAGAAGAAAAAGATATAGAATTTATTGATGTAACTGAAGGGGGAGCGAAGATTAGGGGAACTAAGGTTATGAAGTTAAGTGAGGTTATAGATAAATATAGTAGAATATGATTAAAGGAGGCACAACACCATGGATATAGCAGCAATATCAATGAATCTTAGTCAAATGAAAGTAGCCCAACAAGCCAGTATTTCAGTAATGAAGATGGCAATGGATACAGTAGAAGTACAAGCCGTAGATTTGACTCAAATGCTAGAGGTAAATACGAAGATGATGGAGCAATCAATTACTCCTCATCTAGGTAAGACTATAGATATTAGATTATAAGGACAGATTTTCTGTTCTTTTTTTATAAGCAAATAGGATATAATTGGATTCAAAAAAACATGTATCTACATTCAGCTATATGATACAATTAGAAAGAAGTAAATGAATAGAAAGTGAATTTCAGAAGTTGAATGGAGGAACATACTTGACTAATCTTAATACAACAGTAAAAGAAAATATAATAGAAGAAGCATATCTAACAGACCATGAAGATTTTGTCAAAGTTAATAATTTATATTATGGTGGACTTCAAAAGTGGCTATATATGGAGAAGCTGAGAACTAAATTCTGGGCAGATAGGTCTTGTGGTGTAACTGCTGCTGGAAATGCTTTGATCCATATGGCTATGTATAGGAAGGGGTTAGAGGATATATATAGATATCCGGGTCTTTCAAGAGTTGAATTCACTAGATTTATTGATGAAATTTATAGATATGTTAAACCTAATATATTTGGTATACCTAGTTTAGGAAAATTAAATAAAAGATTGAAATCATTTGCTAAATCTAAGGGGGTTATCCTAGATGCCAAAAGTCTATCTATGCCTAAGGATGTAGATACTGCCATAAATTTTATTAAAGAAGGATTGATGATAGATTCACCAGTACTAATGCTTACTTGGAATAGCAAAATCAAAAACCTCAGATATCATTGGGTGACTATTACGGGCTATGTTAAAGATTTAGAAGGTATTAATTATATAATTACGTCCAATTGGGGACAAAAAGAGATGTTTTCCTTAGATAATTGGATAAAAGAAAAGAATTTATATAGGGGATTAATTTATTTCTACCAACCTATATAGGTATTAAGTTTCAAATCTTATAAAATGAGAGAATTTATTGAATTCTATGATATAATTTACTTGAGGTGATTTTCATGGCATATGAAATGTGTAAGAGATGTGGGAAATTCTTTGATAGAAATGGAAGATCATATTGTGAGGATTGTTTTAAAAAAACAGAGAGAGAGCATGATCTAATCATAGAGCATATAAGGAAGCATCCTGATGCCACTATTTTAGATATTATCACCGCAACAGGAGTAACACTGAAAAGTATTAATTGTTTAGTGGAAGATGGATATGTTTCTTATATAGATAATAAAATTAAGAAACTAGATAAAGAAGAAATTTCTAGGGCGATAGATAAAATAATAGATACAAAAAGTAAGTTTCATATAAGAAGAAGCTTATAGTAATGCATTTAGGAAAGTTGGGTAAACCAGAAGAAATAGAGAAACTGGCAGTATGTTCAAAGTTTGTATATGGAGCTGTATTTGTTATATATAGCGGATGGTTAATTAAATAGGTTAAAATATAAGGATAGTTTTGAAAATTAATTCATTACTGTCCTTTTTTATTAATTCATAAAGTTATAAATATAAAATAATCTTGCAAGTCAATAATATTAGTTATACAATATATATAACAAATATTATTAATGGAGGGAATTCCATGAACAAAATAAATAGAATTACTTTATTTCTTATGATAATTCTTATTTTAACTTCTGTTACAGGTTGTACGAAGAATAATGATAATGATGAAATAGGAACGGAATTTATAGAGGAAGAATATAACTTAGAGGTTGCAGAAGGAAATATATATGGAACCTTAACTTTACCTAAGGAAGGAAATAATTTTCCAGTAGCTATAATAATAGCTGGGTCTGGACCAACAGATAGAGACGGTAACAATCCATTAGCTGGAAAAAATAATAGTTTAAAGATGATTTCAGAGTCTTTAGCGAAAGAAGGAATAGCTTCTATTAGATATGATAAGCGAGGAATTGGAGAAAGTAAGCCTTTAGTTAAAAAGGAAGAAGATTTAATCTTTGAAGATTATATAGATGATGTTGTAAGATGGGTGAATAAATTAAGAGAAGATAAAAGGTTTAGTAAAGTCATAATTATAGGTCATAGCGAAGGTGCATTAATTGGTGCTACAGCATCTTATAAGTCTAATGTTGAAGGATTCATTTCAGTGTCTGGTATGGGGTATTCTGCTTATGATACATTGAAAAGACAATTAAAAAATCAGTCAGGAGATATATATGAGAAGAGTCTTCCGTTGTTAGATACATTAAAAGAAGGAAATTTAATATTTAATCCTCCGCAAGAATTATATTCCTTATTTAGACCTAGTGTTCAACCATATATGATTTCTTGGTTTAAATACGACCCTGTGGCAGAAATTGCAAATGTGAAGGTACCTATATTAATTCTTCAAGGAGATAATGATATTCAAGTTGAAGTAACAGATGCAGAGATTCTACATGAAGGAAATCCTGATAGTAAGTTAGTTATAGTTAAAGGAATGAATCATGTATTAAAGGATGCACCTACAGATAAAGAAGGGAATATGGCTACTTATAGTAAGCCTGATTTACCATTGAACCAAGAATTTATAACTGAGATAATAACTTTTGTTAAGGGCATATAAAGGATAAAGAGCAGGAAATATATCTTATTATAATAGGACTAGTAAAGCTAGTTCTATTATTTTGGAAAAATTCTCATATTATGAAAGTTATATTTGAATTTGTTCCCTTACTAACATATAATCAAAGATATAGCTGTTTAATATTACAGATTGCAAATATCAAAGCTAATAAAATTATAAATAATGGGGGGATGGATATGGACAAAGGATTTTTCACCAAGAATAGAAAAGAACTAGAAGAAAGGTTAAATAATGATAGTGTTTTATTATTATTTGCAGGGACAGCACCATATAAATCTGCTGATGAACTCTATCAATTTATACCAAATAGAAATTTTTATTATTTAACGGGTATTGATCAAAGTAAAATAATTCTTTTAGTGAGCAAAATTGATGGAAAGATTTCAGAGAAACTATTTATAGAAAGACCAGATCCAATTATGGAGAAGTGGGTAGGGGCTACGATTACTTCTGAAGAGGCAATAGAATTATCGGGAATAGATAACATTGAATACTTAGATAATTTTGAGGGAGCTATAGGATCTATCTTAAGCAGAAATAGAATAGAAAAAATATACTTGGATTTAGAAAGACAAGAAATTAATACATCAATGACAGAGGCTCAAAACTTTGCTAAGATAATTAATGAAAAATATCCATATATACAAATTAAAAATATTTATTATGATATTGCAGAGTTAAGAATGATAAAATCAGATGAAGAGATTGAGTTAATTAAAAAGGCAATAGAAGTAACTAATGAAGGAATTATGAATATGCTTGACAATATTAAACCAGGAATGATGGAATATGAAATTGAAGCATATTTTGATTTTACTTTGAAGAAAAATGGAATAACCAATAGAGCCTTTGAAACAATCGCTGCAAGAGGTAAAAATGCTACCATACTTCACTACTCCCAGAACAACTGTAAAGCAGAAGAGGGGGATTTGATATTATTTGATCTGGGAGCACAATATAGATATTATAATGCAGATATAAGCCGTACATTCCCTATCAATGGTAAATTTACTGAAAGACAAAAACAAATTTATAATATTGTTTTAAAGGCACAAAAAGCTGTTGAAGAAGCAGCAAGACCAGGGCTTCCTTATAAAGAATTAAACGAAATTGCTAAAAAGGTATTAGCAGAAGGATGTAAAGAATTAGGGTTAATAAATGAGGATAGAGAAATTTCAAAATACTATTTTCATGGAGTGTCACACTATTTAGGAGCAGATACACATGATGTAGGAATATATAATATTGATTTAAAACCAGGTATGATTATAACTAATGAACCAGGTCTTTATATTGAAGAAGAGGAAATAGGAATAAGAATAGAGGATGATTTGTTAATTACGGAAAATGGATGTGAGAATTTATCTAAAAACATCATAAAAACTGTGGAAGAAATAGAAGCAGCTATGAATAAATAATCTAGATATTATGGAGGGGTAAAAATGACTAATAAATCAGAAGGAAAAAAGCTACAAGAAAAATTAACTCACAAATGGAAAAATGTATGGGAAACATTAGATAGTAGTGAAAAAGAGAAAATCTTCGATATAAATGAAGAATATAAGGATTTCTTGGATAAAGGAAAAACAGAGAGAGAAGCAGCAATGGAAATAATAAAAGTAGCTAGAGAAAATGGCTATATATCAATAGATGAAATAAGAGAAAGGGGTATAAGGCCTACTCATGGAATGAAAATTTATGCAAATAACAAAGATAAATCAGTTGTATTATTTGTATTAGGAAAAGAAAAACTTGAAAAAGGAATGAATATAATTGGATCGCATTTAGATGCTCCAAGAATAGATTTGAAACAATTTCCCCTTTATGAGGATTCAGATTTTGCACTATTAAAAACTCATTATTATGGTGGAATAAAAAAATATCAATGGGTAACATTGCCGCTAGCTTTACATGGAGTTGTAGTAAAATCAAATGGAGAAAAAGTTAATATTGTTATAGGTGAAGATGAAAATGACCCAGTATTTTTCATAACTGATTTACTTCCACATCTAGCTAAAGATCAAATGGCAAAGAAAATGGATGAAGGAATTACGGGAGAAGGATTAAATATTTTAATAGGTAGTATTCCTTATAAAGATGGAGAGATAAGTGAGAAAGTTAAATTAAATGTATTAAACATACTCAACGAAAAATATGGAATCATAGAAGAAGATTTTACTACTGCAGAATTTGAAATAGTGCCTGCAGGAAAATCGAGAGATGTAGGCATAGACAGAAGTATGGTTGGAGGCTATGGACAAGATGATAGGGCTTGTGCATTTACTTCTTTAAGAGCAATATTAGATATAGGCACTCCAAATAAAACAGCTGTTGCTCTATTTGTAGATAAAGAAGAAATAGGCAGTGTAGGAAATACAAGCATGGAATCAAAATTCTTTGAAAATACAGTCTCAGAATTAATAGATATTATAGAAGAAAAATATTCAGAGCTTATAGTAAAAAGAGCATTAGCAAATTCTTGTGTACTTTCGGCTGATACATTGGCTGGTTTTGATCCTAACTATCCTGAGGTTTTAGATAGAAAGAATTCGCCTTTTATAGGGAATGGAATAACTTTAGTAAAATATACTGGTGTTAGAGGAAAAGGCGGAAGTAATGATGCTAATTCCGAATATCTAGGTAAAATCAGAAAGATATTCAATGATAATAATGTAGTATGGCAAATGGGAGAATTAGGAAAGGTTGATCAAGGTGGTGGAGGAACCATCGCTTATATACTTGCAAATTATGGAATGGAGGTAGTAGACTGTGGAGTACCGTTACTAAGTGTCCATGCTCCATATGAAATTGCAAGTAAAGCTGATATATACATGACCTATAAAGGATATAATGTTTTTTATAAAAATTAAATAAGATAAAATAGAAAAATACATATCCACTGGTTGTCCAGTGGATATGTATTTTTTTATTCTTCATTTACCCAAGCATCAAATTTTTCCATAGTTAATCTATAGGTTTCCTTTGATATCTCTGGAAGTTCACCTAGTATTTTTTCTGCTTCTTTAAAGCCTTGTTCAATAGCAGATTTAAGAGTTTCCGCTTTAGACTTGTCTCCACCTGAGATAGCGATTGCAAAATCTACTAATCTTTGGCTTACAGCTTCTGCTCCAAGTGGACCATCAGGTCCTATTAGTGCTTGTGCTTCAATTCTTGCAGTTTCATCTACTTCTACAATTTCATTTTCACCTAGCAGTTCCAAAGTCTTTCCTTGGCGTTTAAGCATTTCCTGTACTAATCTTATTAGATGAGCATGAGCTTGCTGGCTGTCTCTTTTTAATTTAGCTACTGTATTTTTGTCATAAACATGAGATGTCTCTTTGTTTTCTGTCTTTTCATAAACTGCTGCAGGAGTTTCTTTTACTTCTGATTTTATTGTAGTCTTTTTTTCAGACTCCACTTTTTCAGGTTGAACTATAGGTTGAGTTGGTTGTATATTTTCAACTTTCATCATTATCACCTCTACTATATTTATCGACATATGGTGGAAAAAATTAACTATTTATTTGTATGTCATTTATTTGTATTTTTATAAAAATAAAACCTCTCTTTTCTTATATTTCTTAATCTGATAAGAAAGTCTTATTTTATAATAAAGCCTATTATATATCTATATAGCAAAAAGATAAATATGGAAAAAAATGGAATAATTTGTGAAAAAATGTTACAATGTTTTGGGATATAAGATAATTTTATGTATCCCATATTAGTATAATAAAAGTTAGACAAGGAGATGGGAGAATGCAGAAAGAGAAGAAGCAAAAAAAAGGTATTATCAACTTTAACACTTTGAAAACAAGAATGCTTTTATCAAACGTACTAATTTTATTAGTCGTATCTTTATCTATGGCATTTATATCTTATATACTTTTTAGCAAAAGTATAAGCAATCATATGGATCAGATTTTAACCAATAGAGCTCATGATTCCGCAAGATTAATAGATGAAAAGATAGATAAGTTTTTAGTTGCTATAGAAGGTGTAGCTAGTCATGCAAGAATATCTAATCCAGAAATAAGTTGGGAAGAAAAGTTTCAAGCATTAAAGGAAGAAAAGGAACGAATGAAATACGAAGAATTATATATAGCAGATTTAAATGGTAATATAAAATTAGAGAATGGTGAAACTCTAAATATATCAGATAGAGAACATTTTAAAATTGCTAAGACTGGAAAAAGTACTATGTTAGAAGCTACTGAAAGTAGGATAACAGGATCAGATGTATTACCTATTTCTACACCAATTAAATATAATGGCAGAATAGTTGGAGTATTAATAGGTGCTAAACCTGCAGAAGAAATCTATAGTATTATTGATGGAATAAGTTTTGGAGAAACAGGTGATGCTTTTTTAATTAACCAGAAAGGAGAACTAATATCCTATCATATTAAAGAAGTTGTTGAATCAGGAGATATTACAATAGAAAAAATGAAAGATGTCCCAGAACTTAAAGGACTAACAGAAGTTTTTCAAATGATGGTAAATGGAGAATCATCCGTAGATGAATATTATTATGATGGTAGAATGAGATACGCTAGCTATACACCATTAGGATATAATGGATGGTCCGTAGCTGTGGCTATAGATGTAAAAGAAATGGCAAAGGATATAGAGCAATTAAGGCTTTATATGACTGGTATTACAGCTTTGGCCCTAATCTGTGGAGCATTATATTCAATATTTTCAAGTAATGCTATTGTTAATCCTATAAGGAAAATTACTGAACATATGAAAGAAGTAGCAGAATTAAATATCAAAAAAGATGTAAATATTAAAATCTTAAATAGAAAAGATGAAATAGGAGAAATGGGACGTGCAAATAATACTGTAATTGAAAATCTAAGAAATTTTGCGACCCAAATTAATGAATCTGCCGAGCAAGTTGCTTCTTCTTCAGAAGAATTAACTGCAATATCTGAGGAATCAACATCTGCCGCTGCGAATATGGCTGAAAGTTCCGGTGAAATTGTTCAGAGCTCTGAAAACCAATTAAATGAGATTTTAAGTGTTACATCATATATGGAAGAAATAGCTGCTCAAATCCAAGAGATAAGCAACAATGCTGATTCAATATATAATTTGGGTAACGAGGTATCAGAAAAGACTAATATTGGGAAAACAAAAATGGTAGAAACTGATGTACAGATGAATAATATTGTAAGAAGCTCAGAAGAAGTAAAAGAATCCTTAGAAGAAGTAGATAACAGTTCTCATGAAATGGATGAAATAATCAATGTTATTAGATCTATTGCAGAACAAACAAATTTACTGGCTTTAAATGCTGCAATAGAAGCGGCAAGGGCGGGAGAGGCAGGAAGAGGATTCTCTGTAGTAGCTGATGAGATTAGAAAACTAGCAGAAGAGACAGGAATATCTACAGGGAAAATAGACAATATAATAGAAAAAAATCATGCACTAATAAGTAAAGCCAATTATAATATGGAATTAAGTAATTCTGAAGTTAAAAAAGGTATGAATACTGTAAGTGAAGCTATTCAATATTTTAACCAGATATCAGAAGCCATAGATAAGGTAGTGGTACAAGTAGGAAATATAACTAAGGCTATAAATCAGGTAGCAGAAGGAACTGAGAATGCAGTAAATTCAGCTGTATCTATTGAAGGAATGACTAAAGGTATATATGATAGTATTCAAAATATATCTGCTGCAACACAAGAGCAAACAGCTTCTATGGAAGAAATTGCTTCATCCTCTGAAAGTTTATCTCAATTAGCTATGGAGTTAAGAGATTTAGTATCTAAATTTGAAATGTAATTGATAAAAGGACAGAATTTCTGTCCTTTTATCAATTATTAAGCCTTAATTTTAAAGACATATACCTTATATTTCCTTTTAATTACAAAGCCATTATGATATAATTCTAACATATAAGAATAATTTCTAACATAGGAGGTTGCCATGATTAAGAAATGGAGAAATGGATGGAACTCTAAGAAGGTAGAAAGTATTGAAGAAATTAATGTAAATGCGGATAAAGAAGTGATTATAAAGTCTTTAAAATTAGCAATGATAAAACAAAATGAAGAAAATTTATTGTACAATCTGAATATAAAGATTCAGGATTCAAACAATCAAACGGAAAGCTTAACTAATATAATAGAAGCCTTATCAATAAAGGTAGAAGAACAAATGGCATTTATTTCAAAGGTAGTTGAAGAGATAAATAATTATTCAGCTATGGCTGAAGAGTTGAATGCAAGCTCAAGCACATCCTATGAAACAGCGAAAGATACTCTTGTGGTTGTAGATGAGGGCAGCAGGGCTTTGCATAATACAATTCGATCAATGGAGGAAATAAAACAGTCAATTGCCTCTGTAATGACAGAAATAAACGGATTAAAATCATCTGCTTTTCAAATTGATAGTATATTAAACATAATTAAGGATATTGCTGATCAAACGAATCTATTGTCTTTGAATGCCGCTATAGAAGCTGCTAGAGCAGGAGAAGCTGGAAGGGGATTTGCAGTTGTAGCCAATGAAGTAAAGGCATTAGCAGATAAAAGTGCAAAATCTGCAAATGATATCTCATCTATAATTAAGGATATAAATGTAAATGTGGCTAGAACTATAGATGCTATAGAGAAGAGTAATAAAAAAATAATAGAAGGTTCTGAGATTGCAGAAGAATCAAATCTCTCATTTAAGAAAATTGAAATGGCCATAGAGTCAATGTTAGAAACTATAGACGAAATAAATAATGCCATATCAGTGCAGACAAATAGCTTAGAAGAAATAGTAAATTCTACAGATGCAATGTCAAATATATCTGACAAGTCCATGTCTATGGTAGAGAGTGTACTGATTAATACACAATTTACTAAAGCTGCTTTGATGGCATTACAGCAAGTAGCAAATTTATTAAATGGAATGACAAATGAGTTAATTGGTGAAATAGCTGATAATAAAGAGGAAATTGTAATAAGGCATAATTTATCAGAACCTATATTTACACTTGATCCAGCAATGGCAAATGCCATGGAAAATATTAGGTTCTTAATGAATATACATACGGGACTATTGACTACCAGCGAAACAGGTGATGTGCTACCATCTTTAGCTAAGAATTGGTATGTAGAGGATGATAATCTCACCTGGATATTTAATCTCAAAAATAATGCTACATTCCACAATGGTAAAAGGATTTATAGTAAAGATGTAAAATATTCATTGGAAAGAATGCTGTCACCAAAGCTTAAATCTCCTAATACTTGGTTTATAGATTATATAGAGGGAGCTAAAGAATATATTGATGGGAAGGCAAAAGAAGTTACAGGGATAAGGGTACTAAATGATTATAGATTGGCTATTAAGCTATCAGTGCCTTTTAGTGGATTTTTAATGTTTCTATCACAGACTTCCTGCGCAGTAATGGATCAAGAGGAATTAGACAAGGGTAATTTTGTAGGATGTGGTCCTTACAAAATAGAAAGTTATAATGATAATATCTATAGATTAAGAGCTTTTGAAAATTATATAGGCGGAAGACCCTATTGTGATATTATGGAAATAATAAGTAGTGATAGAAGTCCTTTGGATAATTTTATTAATAAAAAATATGATTTCTATGTAGTTCAAGGCAAGCGAGAATTAGATAGATTAAAGGAAACAGAGTATTTTAAAGGTTTTAAAAGCACCGAATTATTAGCGACTTTGTATTTAGGATTTAAGATGAAAAATAAGGATTCTCATTATACTTCAAAGCCAGTGAGACAAGCCCTTAACTATGCTATAAATAAGAAAAGGATTATAGATGAACTCATAGGAGGACTTGCATCTGAGGCAAAATGTATGATACCATCGGGACTAATACCATGTGATCATGTAAGAGGTTATGAATATAATCCTGAAAAAGCAAAATCAATATTAAAACAGAACAATGTGAATCTAAATCAGCCGTTAAATATTTTATGTGGTGAGAGTATTCATCCATTATTTAAATTTGTGGAAGAGGATTTAAATAATATAGGAATTAAATGCAAGTATAATCAGATATCAAGTAAAGAATTTGCAAATTCAGCTAATTTGTATAAGGGATATGATTTATATATGTATGGGTGGTATGCAGACGCAGTAGAGCCATCTTCATTTATAGAACCATTATTTTCAATAGATAGTGCATCTAATTTCAGTGGATATAGTAATGAGGAAGTTATGAGATTACTCAAAATAGCAAAGGCTACAGTAAATCCAATGAGAAGATTGGAATATTATAAAGAAATACAAAGTATAATATCTGATGATGCACCCTGTATACCTTTATATCATCCACATAATGGAATTTGTACTCAAGAGGGAATAATTAACGTAAATCTTTCTTCGTTAGCCATGATTAAATTTGATAATATAATAAAAGAATAAAATAAAGGGACAGTAAATAATCTGTCCCCGTTTCTCTAATTATCCATTGATTTTAAAGTTGCATTTATTTCTCCACCCATAATAATTATTATACTGCTTATGTAAAGCCATATTAATAGAACTATTATGCCGCCTAGACTGCCATAAGTTTTTCCATAGTTGCCAAAATTATTTACATAATAAGAAAATATAGTAGATGTAATTATCCATCCAAGAGATGCAAAAATAGCTCCAGGCATTGCATGTTTGAAATTTATTTTTTTACCATTTCTGATAGATGGAATATATCTATATAATAAAGCAAATATAAGAACCATAAAGGATAGAGATATAATTACTCTAAAATATTGCCAAAATATAATGAATTTTTGTGTAATGCCTAAAAAGTCAAATAATTTATTTCCTAAAACTTCACCAAAGACCAAAGTAAGAAGTACTATAACCAAGAGTACCAATAATGCAATAGTAAATAATACAGCCAATCCCCGAAGTTCAAGATAAGATCTAGTTTCCTCAACATCATATGCCTTGTTTAGAACCCTAATAAGTGCCATTATGCCTTTAGAGGCAGCCCATATACCAGTTATGGCACTTAAGGAAAGTAAGGTTTGATTACTGGTATTTATAGTTTCAATTACCAAAGTAGCAATTAATCTTTGGGTGTCTAGAGGTAATAATACTATTATGCTATGTAATACATCTTCTCTAGCAATAGGTGTATAGCTTAATATGTTCAGAAAAAATATAAGAAATGGGAAAATAGATAGTACTAAGAAATAGGATAGTTGTGCACCTATGGCTGTTACACTATCATCTTTCATTCTAAATAAAAACTCTTTTAAGAATTTTGCATATTTATTATTATATCTGTCTAGCCAATTTAGCAAAAGACACACCTCCCACTTTCAATATATTACTATTTTACCATATAATTACATATTTGAACAATGAGTCATGGAAGAATTCCATGACTCATTCTAATAAATCCTTTAAAGCTGCATCAAATAACTTCTGAAGATTTTCTTTATTTGTTGTATAGTAATATCTATTATTTATAATACTAGGTTCAAAATTTAGTATTTCTAAATCTAGCAATAAATTTAGGTGATAGGAGAGTGTAGCAGTAGTTAGATTAAAATAGTCTGCCAGTTCCTTATTATACCATGGTTTTTTGGATGTCATTTTTAGAATTTCAATTCTTTTTTCATCAGACAATGCTTTAAATAATGCTTTGTAGGTATCCAATGCTTTTCTGTTTTCAAATCGATGTTCAATAGTCTGACCACAATACATAACTAATGTATCTTCAAATGTAAAATAAAGAAGTCCCACATCAATAAAAAAACTCATATAGATAATGATATTATTGTGAAGAGCCATAGCTTTAGAATAGTCACCCATACCTATAGTATTTATAAAATAGACAGGGTCTTTTTGAAATAATTCATTATGAAAAACAAGTCTTTCTTTCATATAGCTATAAATATTTTCTTCAAAAGGTTTATAGAATTGATCATAAAAAATAGTGAGTACATCTATTGACCTATCTAGGTATTGTTTTGGATGATTTTTAAAATGTAGAAAAGAAGAGGCTATTTCGTCAGAAAAATTCTCGGTTAAGGCAAGTTTTAAATTCTCATCATCATCTAATGAAGTATCCAATTCATAAAATTTGTAGGCAATCTTGACCATAGTAAATAAATCTAATGATTTCAATGACTCTATTAGGGCGAGAGGTTCTTTTATATTTTCCATTAGAATCAGATGAAAACAAACGTCTAATAATCTATAGGTATCATTTGTCACAAATATTATATCGCTGCGTAAAAAAGGTGATATATTATTATCTACATATTTTAGCCATTCTTTTACCTTTTCATTGGGTGAAAAATCCATAATATCTTTTGCAACGTCTTTTTCTAACTCTGGAGTATTCCAGTGGACTTGGCGTGTTTTATTATTGCTATATTTTAAAATTGATGTAATGAATTCTACTGCTTTATTATATTGAATTTTACATGCAATACTATTCTCCATTTCTCATCCTCCTAAGTAGTGTTAAGTAAATGATACATTATACAGAAAATTTATTCAATACCTATAATAAACTATGTTAGAAAATATTCTAATGCAATGTTAGATAATAATTGACTTATGTTAGAAAATATTCTATACTAAAGTTGATAAAATTAATATACTTAATAATAAAAAGGAGGATTCACAGATGAGAAACAAGAAGTTTTTAGCATTATCAATGGCGATTTTGTTAATTTTACTTGCTGTAGCAGGCTGTGGAAAAAAAGACGATGCAGTTGTTGACAAACCAACAGATACTGCTGGTGGAGAAAATGATGAAGTAGCAGCAATTGACAGTGAACAATATCTAAACCTAATATTAAGTGCAGAACCAAGCACTTTAGATGCATCTAAAGGTTCAGATAGTTATTCAAATGGAATACTTAATAATGTTCTAGAACCACTTACTAGATTAGAAGAAGATGAAAACCAAGCTAATTTTTTAGCACCAGCAGGTGCTGAAAATTGGGAACATAATGAAGATGGGACTGTTTGGACATTTAAGATAAGAGATTCAGTATGGTCAGACGGGGTTAAGGTAAGAGCACAAGACTATGAATATGGTATAAAAAGATCAGTAGCAAAAGAAACAGCTGCTCCATATGCATATTTATTAACACCTATCAAAAATGCAGAAAAAGTTAATAGTGGAGAACTTTCAGTAGAGGAACTTGGAGTTAAATCATTAGATGACAACACTCTTGAAATTACCCTAGAGTCTCCAACGCCATATTTTCTATCTTTAACTTATCAGAGAGTTATGTTACCTCAGAGAGAGGATATAGTTGAACAATATGGCGATAAATATGGTTCAGAACTTGATACTTTAGTATATAATGGACCTTTTACTTTAACTAGTTGGGTTCACAATAGTGAATTAATTTTAACTAAAAATGAAAATTATTGGGGAAAAGATGAGGTTAAATTACAAAATATAAATCTTAAGATTATTCAAGATGAAAATGCAGTTTATAATTCCTTATCTAACGGTTCTGTTGACCTAGCAACAGCTAATAAACCAGAATGGAAAGAAAAGTTTATGAAGGATGAGAACTTAACTCATCTTGAAGTAGTTAATCCAAATACTTTCTTTATGTTTTTCAATACTCAAGATAAGGTATTTAAAAATGCTAACATAAGAAAAGCATTTTCAGCAGCTATAAATAGAGAAGAATTAGCTAATGTTATTTTCCATGGAGTACATGCTCCAGCATATGGTTGGGTTCCACCAAATATAAATATAGGTGATGATGAATATAGAACTGTAGCAGAATCACCAGTTAAAAAATTAGCTGATGAAAATCCAGATCCAAAGGCACTATTAATTAAGGGTCTGGAAGAATTAGGAATGGACCCAGATCCATCTAAACTAACAGTAAAGATATCTTTAGGAGCAACAGATCAATGGTTTAGGACTTTTGGGGAATATTTACAACAAATGTATATTAAAAATCTAGGTGTTAACTTTGAAGTTGAGCAAATGGAATGGCCAGTATTCAATAGTAATGTAGAAGAAGGAGATTTCCAAATAGGTTATATGGCATGGGGTGCAGAGTTTAATGATCCAATTGCTATGTTATCTTTATTAAAGTCTGATTCAGCAGCTATAGGGACTGGTTGGGTAAATCCTAGATATGATGAACTTATAGAATTATCAGCTAAGGAAATGGATCCAGTTAAACGTCTAGAATATTTTAAGGAAGCAGAAAAAATACTATTATATGACGAAGCAGCATTAGCTCCAGTAGTATATCAAAGATTAAATGTATTTCAATATAAATATGTTAATAATCTAGGCGTTACTCCATTCGGTACTCAAGGATATAAATACGGTTTTACACAAGGCAGATAGTTAAAAACATTCATAGCAGTTTGTGGGTTGTGCCTACAAACTGCTAGTTTGTAAATAGGACAAGGAGGAAGATTATGAGTAGATATATTTTAAAGAGAATTGGCTATATGCTACTTACTTTATGGATTGTTATAACTCTTACTTTTTTCCTAATGCATAGTATACCAGGAGATCCACTAGCACATATGGCAAAAAAATTACCTGAACAAATTAGGATAAACTTTTATAAAAAATATGGACTAGATGAGCCTGTTATAGTACAGTATGGAAAATTTATGAAAAATTTAATCACTAAGGGTGATTTAGGAGAGTCTTTAAGATATCCAGGAAGATCAGTTACTGAAACCATATTAAAAAATGCAAATGTATCTGGTAGATTAGGTGCTCAAGCAATAGCACTAGGTATTACCATAGGCATCACTTTGGGGATAATTGCAGCATTAAATAGAAACAAGTGGCCAGATTATCTAGTTATGTTTATAGCGATCTTAGGTATTACAGTTCCAGTATTTATTATCGCTGCACTTTTACAATATACATTATCAGTAAAGTTTGAATTGTTACCAACTACTGGTTGGGGGAAATTCAAACATACAATCATTCCTACAATAGCTATGTGTTTTGGTTCTATAGCTACCTATGGAAGATATATGCGTTCTAATGTATTAGAGGTTATAAATCAAGATTATATTCTTACTGCTCAGGCTAAAGGTGTTAGCCCATTTAATGTCGTAAGAAAACATGTACTTAGAAATGCAATACTTCCTGCTATTACTATACTTGGACCTCAAATAGCTGGAATATTTACAGGTTCTTTTGTTATTGAAAGAATATTTGGTATTCCAGGTCTAGGATCATATTATATTACTTCCATTAATGATAGAGATTATACTATGATCATCGGAACCACAGTTTTCTATGCAGCATTATTTGTAATATCTCAATTGGTGGTAGATTTACTTTATGGTGTTGTAGATCCTAGAATTAGGGTTTCAAAAAATAGCAAGTAGGAGGGGTGGCAATGGAAAATATTTCAAAAGATAAATTTAGAAAGATTGGTATTGATTCATCTTCTGGGGAAGCCATGGCACGTCCTAGAGTTGGCTATTGGCAAGATGCTTGGAGACGATTAAGAAGCAACAAAGTTGCAATGTTAGCCATTATAATACTTTTCACTATAGGTATAATGACTGTAATAGGACCATATATAAATGGATATAAATATGAAGAGATAGATTCTACTAAGATGAATATGAAGCCAAATGGAGAGCATTGGTTTGGTACAGATGAACTTGGGCGTGATGTTTTTTCAAGGGTATGGCAAGCAGGTAGGACGTCTATGATTATAGGTATTTTTGGTGCAATTATTTCTACTGTAGTAGGAAGTATCTATGGTGCTGTTGCAGCATATTTTGGTGGTAGAGTAGATAACATTATGATGAGGATTGTTGAAATTCTAACATCTATTCCATATTTGATAGTTGTTATCCTAATATCTATAATTGCGGAATCAAGAGATATATGGACTTTGCTTTTGACTTTGACTTTAACTGGCTGGTGTGGAATGGCAAGACTTGTTAGGGGACAGATGTTACAAATAAAACAACAGGAATATATTATGGCGGCTGAAGCATTGGGAGTTAAACCTTGGAAGATTATCACAAAGCATTTGATACCCAATTCTCTTGGTATAGTTATTGTTGCTATTACTTTTGATATTCCAGGATATATATTTGCTGAATCCTTTTTATCATATATTGGACTTGGACCTCAACCGCCAGCTACTTCTTGGGGGGCTTTAGCATCAGCTGCTCAACAAAACTTTATTTTTTATCCTCATCAATTGTTTTTCCCAGCACTTATGATTGCTTTAACCATGTTGTCATTTACATTGCTAGGTGATGGACTTAGAGATGCTTTAGATCCTAAACTAAGACAATAAGGAGGGAAAAAGATGGACAAGATATTAGAAGTTAAAGATTTAAATATATCATTTCATACCTATGCAGGCGAAGTAAAGGCTGTTAGAGGAATTAGTTTTGATTTAAATAAAGGAGAAACCTTAGCCCTTGTTGGAGAATCAGGTTGTGGTAAGACAGTTACAGCGAAGGCTATTCTAAGACTATTAAAGACACCACCAGCAGAAATAAAGAAAGGTTCACAGATTTTATTTGATGGTGAAGATGTTGTACAAATGAATAAAAAAAGACTGCTTTCTTATAGGGGAGAAGATGTAGCCATGATTTTTCAAGATCCTATGACATCTTTAAATCCTACTATGACTGTAGGTAAACAAATAATGGAAAGCTTACAAATTCACAAGAAAATGAGTAAAAAAGAGGCAGAGCAGGAAGCTGTTAAACTTCTTAAACTGGTTAATATTCCAAATGCAGAAGAAAGAGTAAAGCAATATCCCCATGAGTTATCAGGTGGAATGAGACAAAGAATTATGATTGCAATTGCATTATCCTGTAATCCAAAGGTTCTTATTGCAGATGAGCCAACGACTGCTCTTGATGTTACTATTCAGGCACAGATTATAGATTTATTAAGGGAATTAAAAGAAAAATTTGATACATCAATTATCCTTGTAACTCATGACCTTGGAGTTGTTGCAAACTTTGCAGATAGAATTCAAGTTATGTATGCGGGAAGTATTGTAGAGACCGGAACCAAAGAAGAAATCTTCTATAACAGTCAGCATCCATATACTTGGGCATTACTCAATTCTGTACCAAGTATAGATAAAAAGAGTAAAGAGGAACTTTATTCATTAGGAGGAACACCTCCGGATTTAATACTTCCATTAGAAGGCTGTCCATTCACTTCTAGATGTGAGCATGCTATGGAAATATGTAAGGAAAGAAAACCAGTAGATACATGTCTATCAGATACCCATAGGGTAAGCTGTTGGTTGCAACATCCAGATGCTCCTAAGGTAGAAAGACCTGTGAGTTTTGGAGGTGGGAGAAATGAGTAAAGAAAATTTATTAGAAATAGTAAATTTGAAAAAGTATTTTCAGGTGGGGAAAAATGCAACTCTAAAAGCTGTAGACGATGTAACATTTAATATTAAAAAAGGTGAAACATTAGGGTTAGTAGGGGAGTCTGGATGTGGAAAGACTACCTGTGGTAGAACTATACTAGGTATTTATCCAGCTACTGGTGGGCATGTGTACTTCAATGGGCAGGATGTTCATCAAATGAATAGAGAAGAAAAGCTCAAATTCAAGAAAAATGCTCAAATTATATTTCAAGATCCCTATGCTTCATTGGATCCTAGAATGACCATAGGTGAAATCATAGGTGAAGGAATGGATGTTCATCTAAATTTGAGCAATAAGGAAAGACAAGAGAGAATTAGTGATTTACTAAGTAAGGTAGGACTAAACGCTGAGCATGGTTCTAGATTTCCCCATGAATTATCTGGAGGACAAAGGCAAAGAATTGGAATTGCCCGTGCCTTAGCCGTAGAACCACAATTTATTATGTGTGATGAACCGATATCAGCCTTAGACGTGTCTATTCAAGCTCAGATAGTAAATCTTCTTATAAAACTTCAAAGGGAAATGGGACTTACTTATTTATTTATATCCCATGACCTTTCTATGGTAAAACATATATCTGATAGAGTAGGCGTGATGTATCTAGGTTCAATGGCAGAATTAGCCAGCAACGAATTATTATATAGAAATCCTTTACATCCTTATACTAAGGCTTTAATATCTGCGATACCTATTGCTGATCCTAGTACAGAAGAAACAAGGAAAAGAATAAAATTAGAAGGTGAGGTACCATCTCCTATTAATCCACCAGATGGATGTAAGTTTGTTAAGAGATGTGCTCATGCAAAGGATATATGTCATAAGATGACCCCACAACTTAAAGAAGTAGAAAAGGATCATTTTGTAGCTTGTCATTTATATTAGAAAATTAAGGTGGGATTTTATGTTAAGTAAATCAATAATAGAAGATATATTTTTTGAAGCATTGGCTAGCGGCGGTGACTTTGCTGAGATATTTATGGAAGATAATTTTTCTACAGAGATAGCCACAGTTGGTGGCAATATTGAAAGAGGTATGAGTGGTAGAGATTTTGGTATAGGAATTAGAATATTTTCAGGATTAAGATCTGTATATGCATATACCAATGATTTATCTAAAGATAATCTTATAAATATTACTAGAAGGGCAACCCAAGCCATTAAAGAAAATAAAAAGGATATCGTAGTAAACTTTGATAAAAAGGTAATACCAGTAGATCATCCCTATAGATTGTTACCATCAAAAGTAGACTTCACAAAGAAAATGGAATTTACAGAGAGAGCATATAATGCGGCAAAGACTTATGACGAGATAATATCTCAGGTTACAGTAAATTACTTAGATCAAGAGCAAAATGTACTAATAGCAAATACTGAAGGAGTTTATGTAGAAGATAAAAGAGTAAGGACTAGAATGTTGATTCTAGTAGCTGCTGAGTATAATGGACAGATAGAGACAGGCTACATTGGACCTGGAGCATTAATGGGTACTGAGTTTTATGAAAAAATCAGCATAGAAGATTATGCAAGGGAAGCCGCTAGAAATGCCAAAACTATGGCAATGGCTGACTATTGTCCTGCTGGAAATATGCCAGTTGTCGTAGATAATGGCTTTGGCGGATTAATGTTCCATGAAGCCTGTGGTCATAGCTTAGAAGCTTCTTCTGTAGCTAAAGGTCTTTCAGTTTTTTCTAATAGAATAGGAGAAAAAATAGCCTCAGAAGTAGTTACTCTAGTGGATGATGGCTCTATTACTAATTCATGGGGCTCTCTTGGAGTAGATGATGAGGGAATGAAGACTCAAAAGAATATATTGATTGAAGACGGTATCCTAAAGGGATATATGATAGATAAATTAAGTGCAAGAAGGATGAATATGGCTCCTACAGCTTCAGGACGAAGACAGAACTATAGATTTGCTCCTACGTCACGTATGACTAATACTTATATAGATAAGGGTACTAGTACAAAGGAAGAAATAATTGGAAATACGGAAAAAGGATTATTTGCTAAATATCTTTCTGCAGGTTCCGTAAATCCAGCTACAGGTGATTTTAACTTCTCACTTTCAGAAGCTTATTTGATTGAAAATGGTAAGATAACTAAACCTGTTAAGGGAGCAACTCTAATAGGAAACGGAAATAAAATACTTCAGGATGTAGATATGGTGGGAAATAATCTCGAAATAGGACAAGGATATTGCTATGCAGGAAGCGGGGCATTATTCATTGGTGCTGGACAGCCTACCATTAGAGTTAAGACCATGACTGTTGGTGGGAGGGAAGAATAGATATGGATAGAGATAAATTAATAGGGATATTATTTGAAAAAGCTAAAGCGTATAATATTGAGGAAGTAGAAGTCTATATCAATAAGGATTCATCCATAGATTTTAACATATATGAAGGTAAGTTAGAAAAATATGTAGCAGCAGAGGAAGAGAATTTATCTCTAAGGGGTATTTACAAAGGGAAAATGGGATATTCATATACGGAAAAATTAATTGAAGATAGCTTAGATGAATTGATAAATAATTTAATTCAATATGCAGAAAATAATCATAGTGATGAAGTAGAGAAAATGTCTTCATCCATATTGGAAAGTAAGAAAACCGTTGGAAGGGAAAATTTATTAGGTAATTTTACAGAGGAAGAGAAGATTGGATATTTATTGGATCTAGAGAAAAGAGCTTATGACTATGATAAACGAGTAAAGACCATAGATGATTGTAGTTATCGAGAAAAGATTCAAGAGGTATATATTAGAAATACTAAGGGACTGGAAGTAGAAGACAGACATACCATTGGTATAATAAGTCTTTCAGCTGTTGCAGAAGAAGGAAATAATATGCAAACAGGATATTCAAATTATGTATTTAATGAACTTTCTAAGAAGTATAAGGATAAGCTTATTGAAGATAGTGTCGGAGATGCTATAGGGATGTTAGGTGCTAAGGCTATAAAATCTGGTAATTATAAAATTATCCTTAGAAATAATGTAGCTGCAGATATGTTTAGTTATTTTTCACCTATATTCTTAGGAAGCACAGTTCAGAAAAATCTATCTCTAATGAAAGGAAAACTAGGCTCAAAAGTAGCTGTAGATTTTTTTAACATAGTTGAAGATCCCTTAATGGAAAATGGAAAATATTTTAGAACCTTTGATGATGAGGGGACAGTTACTTATTCAAAACATATAATAGAAAATGGAATATTGAAGACTTTTCTTCATAACAATAAAACTGCTGAAAAAGATGGTGTAAAATCCACTGGAAATGGTTTTAGGACTTCGCATAAATCATCTATTGGAGTAATGTCTACAAATATGTATATTGAAGAAGGAGATAAATCTTTAGAGGATATGGTAAAGAGCATGGAGAATGGTGTTATTATTACTGATATCCATGGATTACATGCAGGAATCAATCCGACATCAGGAGATTTTTCTCTATCGTCAAATGGATTACTTGTAGAAAATGGGAAGGTAATTAGACCATTGGCGCAAATAACTATGGCAGGTAATTTATATACTATGCTAAAAGATATAAAATATATAGGAAATGATACTAAATTTTCTCATCCTAGTTCAAGCTACTTTGGATCCCCCTCCATTTATATTGGTAGCTTAACTATATCAGGAAAATAAAAACTGGTCATCTGACCAGTTTTTATTTTAAATATTTATTAAACCAATTAGTTATCTCTTCTAATCTTCTAATCCTATGTTTTGGTTTTCCGGATCTGCTTAATTCATGGTTTTCTCCTCTAAACATACAGAGTCTGGAATCTACGCCATGATATTTTAAGGATGTAAACATTTGAATACCCTCCGGTAGCCAACATCTATAATCTTCCTCTGAATGAATAAATAGAGTAGGTGTGACTACCTTATCTGCATATTTCATAGGAGAGTGGAACCATAGCTTTTCCACATCGGACCAGGGAGTAGCAGCATTTTGGTCTTCTACAAAATAATATCCAATATCAGTAGTACCAAACTTAGAAATCCAGTTGGATATAGATCTTTGAGATGCAGCAGCTCTAAATCTGTTTGTATGACCTATTATCCAATTGGTCATGAAACCGCCATAGGAGCCACCAGTTACTCCGACTCTTTCGTTATCTATAAAAGGATATTTTTCAAGGACTAAATCTGTAAACTTCATTATATCATCATAATCTATAGTACCATATTTACCTCTTATATCTGCAAATTCATTGCCCTTACCATCACTTCCTCTTGGATTACAGAAGAATACAGCATAACCTTCATTTGCCCAGTATTGCATTTCATGATAGAATACTTCACCGTATACGGTCTTAGGTCCACCATGAATGTCTAGTATTGAAGGATATTTTTTTCCTTCTTCAAAGTCGACAGGCTTCATTATCCATCCATCTATAGTTATTCCATCTACTTCAAAACTTAAATGTTCAGGGATAGATAATTTTTTCTCCTTCATTATCCATTCATTAAATTTAGTTAATTGAGTTTCTTGCTTTCCTTCTAGGCTATATAATTCTTGAAGTTTAAGTCCTCTAAGCCCTATAAATTTTATATTTCCATCTAATATATCAAAGCCATCTACAGAACCTTTTCCTTGGATTAGCTTTTCCATATTTCCATTTTTATCTATTTTATTTATATATGAGCTATCTCCCTCAGTAGTTATGAAATATAGATAGTCACCATCTACTACCATAGATTTGGAGCCACCAAATCTACAGTCTGAGCCTACAGAGTTCCATATACTATAATCAAATTCATCAGAAGATATTCTAATGGCATTGGAACCATCTAAATTCATTAAATAAAAATGCGGGTTTTCATTTAAACCATAGGATTTCATATCCTTCCCAGCAAATATTATTTTATCCCCGAGGAAATCAGCGTAAGAGTAACTAAAGATTTCCTCATGTGTTAACTTATCTAATTGTTTTTCTTTAATATTATATAGATGTAAATCAGATTTTAACTGCATTTTATCTGTATAAGAACTAGCAGCTATGATTATTTTAGATTTGTTCTTGTCAAGTTTAACACTCTCTACATCTGTAAATTCATCTGTAATAGGAGTAAGTTCCTTATCCTCTAGATTATAAAGATAAAGTCTATTTCTTTTTTTATTTGTAAACCCTCCACCATTAGACCAAAATGGTATTTCATCTAGTACTTCATAATCCTTATCTTCCTCCATCTTTTTTACGGCATTATCTTTTTCCTCTCCAGATAATTCTTTAAGATTTGGCCGATTAGGATCAAAGGTTGCAGTTAGAAGAAGATTATTTCCATCTAAGATTTCAAGTGAATTAACATTTAGTGGGATTTCAAATGCTTTATTAGCCTCTCCGCCATTTAGATTGATTTCATAATAAAAAGTCACTTCTTCTTTTTCTTTTCTTTCCTTATCTTTTTTACCTCTTATAGCAGGAAATAGTATAGTATTATTATCTTTCCATATGAAGGATTTTTCCTCATCTAAGGATGTTAATTTATATTCTGATTTTTTTTCTTCATTATAGATATAAATATTAGATAGATATTTATTTTCTTCGACATCTATTCTATGTAGTACAAAGGCAGTATTTTTACCATTTGGTGATAATCTAATGCTTGATAAAAACTTATATTTTGTAAAGTCATCTAGTTTTAAATTCTCCACGTACATCCCTCCATTAATTCTTTAGTGCATCTAATATTTATTATATACTATTTATATAAAGAAAGAAATGGAACACCACTGTTAAAATTGAATTGGGATAAGAAATCTTTTGAATTAATGCAACCTTTTTGAATATAAGTCGTCTAAATAGTAAAGGAGGGTTAGGGGTGGCTAGAAATGAAGAGAAAGAGCTAGTGAGAAAACTTAGAAAAGGAAATGAAGAAGCATATATAGAGCTTTTGGATATCTATGGAAATAGGCTATTAAAAACTTGCTACCTAATCCTTAAGAATGAAAAGGATGCTGAGGATATAGTTCAAGATACATTCCTTAGAGTATTTAATCAGATAGATAATTATAATGGGAATAGTTCCTTATATACTTGGATTTATAGAATAGCATTGAATTTATGTAAGGATAAGATAAAGAGTAGGAGAGAATTTGAAATTTACGAGGATATATTTGAAACCAAGGAAAAGGTGGAAGATATAGTATTTAACTCTATTGACAGGGAAATTTTGAGAAGGGAATTATTTAACTTGAATGCTCTGTATAGAGAAATTTTAATATTATTTTATTTTGAGGAATTAGCAATTAAGGAAATATCAGAAATTCTAGAGGAAAAGGAAGGAACGATAAAGAGCAGATTGAGCCGTGGAAGAGTAATATTGAAGAATGCCATTGAGAGAGGAGGAGAGTTATATGAATAAAGATAGGTTAGGTAATGAATTGAATATTATTATGGAATGTGAAGCGAAGGACATAGAACTTTCTCAGGGCTTAAGAGACAGGATACTAAGTAATAGAAAGAAAAGCATTGATGAAAAAATAAGGGATTTCTTAAATAAGGAAATAGAAATACCTTTAGTGCCTATGGTAGCATCTTTTATTATATTTTTCATAATAGTGGGAGTACCTAAGGATATAATGGTTAAGAGCGAAAATATTATAGATTTAGGTTCAACTCAGATTATAGTTAGAGAAGAAAGGAGAGTGAGTAGTCGTGAAGATTAGAATAAAGGTAAAATTAATACTATTAATAGTAGTATTAATTTTAGCAGTAGTACCCTTTGTCAATCTGACATTGGCTGAGATTTTTAATAAATCTAAGCCAGAAGTAGCAGAGAAACTTTATGACTACTATTTAAAATACCCTGTTTCTTTTCAAAAAGATGAGGTACTATATAAAAGGGCTGAGACTATAATTAGTGGATTAAGTAGATATAGAATAATGATGGAAATGAAGATGGGAGAACGAAACTTAGATTATAGTACTATAGATAAAGCTATAGACAGCTATAAAAAAATAATACAGGATTATCCTAAGAGTAAGAGATACACTTTGGCTTACAAGGGTATATTAGATTTATATATATATAATGGTGATGCAAATAATTTAGAGAATTGGATAAAATGGGGAAAATACTCAGAGAAAGATGAAATAAGAGGTATATCTATGCTTTATGAAGGGTATGTACATTTTTCCAATAGGGAATATACTGAGGCAGAGGATGTGTTGGAATCTTTTGTACTAGGAAATAAGGATATAGATTATATGTATTATTTTTTAAAAGGGCATATAGAATTTGCTAGGGAGGATTTTCAGAAAGCAGATGAGTATTATGGAAAAGCCAGTGAAGTTGGGTGGAGATTCGATGGTACTTTATTTGGCAATTTAGTTCCAAGTTATAGAAAGTTATGGTTAGAAGAGTTAGATTACAAAAATGGAGAAAATAAGATCAAGGGAAGGGTAACTGTTGACGGAGTAGGCATTCCATTTGTGGAAGTATATCTGCAAAAAGCTAGGCAAGGCTATTCTTCCAGAGGTATAGATTTCGTTGCCATTACAGATAAGGATGGATATTATGAAACCATCGGCGTGAAGGATGGAAAGTATGATTTAGGTATTGGAGTAGGTACGGGAATATTATTTGAAAAGGCATATTTAGAGAAAAATAGATTTAACTTTGAGGTATTAGACGATGTAGAGTATGATTTTCAATTTAGCTCTGCTATGAAGATTATAAAGCCTAAGGCTGAAGAGTTAGTAGATGGAAATAAGTTTGAAGTAGAATGGGAAGAAGTCCAAGGAGCAGAATTTTATAGGGTTAAGGTTGTAGGGGTAGGAAATTCATCTATGTTTACTACTGTTATAATGGATGAGAAAGGGCAAGTGGATATAAGAGGAAATAAGGCAGTATTTGATATAGAGGTTCTTAAACATTCTCCTTCAGGGTACTCTATTGATGAAAATGGTGTTGTAAGTCCTGGAGCCATAATGGGATATGTATATAGTGAGATTACAGTTTATATTATGGTTGATGCCTATGATGAGAATGAAAATATGTTGAGCAGCAGTGCTCCGATGACTAATTATTATGATATGATGCCCAGCTTAAAGGTAAGAGGCAAGCAAACAGAGGGGGAAAGACTAATATCAAAAGTACAGTATAAAGAAGCCATAAATCATTATGAAAATTTGCTGCTAGATGATGAAGAAAATATAGAAGCATTATCATATTTGGCTAAACTATATATATATGGTTGGGGTAAGGGAACTTCAGATGCTGAAAAGGCTATGAATTATGGAATACAGGTATATGAATTAACAGGTAAAGCAGATGTACTCCTTAGGGTATTAGGAGCTACAACTTCAAGTCAATATAGAGAAAATATTGAATTAGGGAAGAAAGTTTTTGATATAATACCTGAAGAATATAGAGATAGCTATTATTATTGGTATAGAGGAGATTATTATAGATCTATAGGTGAATTTGAAAAAGCTAGGGAAGATTTACTTCTTGCAGATAATGTAAGGGATTCAGATATTATATATATAGATTTATACCATGGTGAATATGAAAGGTCAATAGAATTTTTAAAAGATGAAAATACTAAATTATATTTCATGAGTAAGGGAAAACTGATGGATGGTATAGAGCTGTTAACGGATTTAGATAAAAATGATAGAGAGCTTATATTGTTTAAAGAATTCCTAGATAGGTATTTAAAAAGGGAATTGGACTATGAGGAAAGAAAAGATGATTTCTACAGGGTTTATAATAATATAAAAAATCCTGACATTAGAATTATTTTAAATGAAATAAAAGCAGATAATTATTGGGACTAAATTGTCCCAATGTTTTTTGAGTCTTTATGTCTATGTCATATATGATTAATTTTGGGTATAATTAAAGAAAATGCTTATATTGATTGGGGAGATTAATGTGACAAAACTTACTTTAGAGTATATAGTCAATAAAGTCGAAGATATGAAGGTTTTACCTGAGATTATAAATAAGATAATAGTATTAACTGATGACCCAGATTCTACAGTCCATGATATGGAGGAAGTAATATTACAAGATCAGGTTCTAACTACTAAGATTCTTCGCCTTGCTAACTCTGCTTACTATGGTTATGCAAGAAAAATTTCTACTATATCTCAAGCAACTGTTTTATTAGGGTTTCAAGCAATAAAGGGAATAGCACTTGCTTCTACTGTAAGAACATATTTAATGGATGAGTTAAGAGGATATTCTTTAGAGAAAAATGAACTATGGTCACAATCTCAAACCTGTGCCATAGTATCAAGGTTTATTGCTAAAAGCATAAAGTATTATAATCCAGAAGAAGCTTATATAGCAGGACTTTTGAGAGATATTGGAAAAACCATATTGAACCAGCATATGGAAAAAGAATATATGGAAGTATTGTTAAAGATGGAAGAAGGTAATATATCCTTCTTAGATGCCGAAAGAGAGGTTTTAGGTTTTGGGCACGCAGAAATAGGAGAAAAGATAGCTGAAAAGTGGAATCTTCCTAAGGATTTAGTAGAAGCAATTGGATATCACCATACTCCAGAATTAGCAAATATAAATCCAATTTTAGTTTCGATAGTTCATATTGCTGATGCTATTACTATGATGATGGGAGTAGGACTTGGACTTGACGGATTAGCCTATAATTTATCTCCAATTGCGATAGATAATTTAAGCTTAGATGAATTACAATTTCAGACAATTATATCTCAAGTATCTGATTTAATAAAAGATGAAGATAGTTTTTAACAATAAAAAAGCAGATAATTTATCTGCTTTTTTTAAAGGATTCTAGATTTATTACACTACACTCATGTTTTCTATTATTTCTTGATTCTAAAAAGTTTAAAACAGTCTTTCCCAAAGAAGTCAATTTGATTTCATAATTTGGATATAAATTGCATTTAATAATTCCTAGATATTGTAAGTATATATAAGATGCAAAGAAAAACTTAAGATTATTTGAGAATTTTGGTAAAATGCTCCCAATTTCATAATTTGTATTTTCACTTAGGGAAGATAGAGATAACATTAAATCCTTCTTGGATTTTTCCAATATATTTATATTTTCTATATCGCAAAGTTCAGATATAAATTCACTCTTCCAAATATGTTGAAAAAATAATGCATATTTATCTTCATCTCTTAATCTCAAATAATTAGTTCCCTTATTAGAAACAGATAATTTATTGCCGTTTATTGAAAGTAATCCTAGATTAAGAGAAAGCTTATAAAACATATGGATTATAGGGAAATCCTTTTGATTAGGTGAATCTTTATCTACATGATTAGAAAGTTCTAATATTTTATTCATTTCTAAAAGATTCTTTCTTTTTATGTATTTATTTTTTTCTGTTAAATCTAAGGGTTTATCTAATACATATAGCATAAATTTATCATAATCCATAATAAGAGATATTGCATCTTCATTTAGAAAGTCTGATACAATATTTGATAGTTCCTTGTCTATTACAAAGGGTGATTTAACTAGCTTTAACTGATTCATAAAGTCAAATCTAGTTTTACTGATATTTAATAGTTCTTTATATACCTCTTTATAATCTGAGTCTTTATTACTTAAAAATCCCAAATAATTTTTAAAAGTTGCTATATAAGAATTAAGGTCTTCTTGAGATACTATAAATCCTTCTTCTATGGCATCCTTAAAGAAATAATGAAAATCTACTTGATCAAGATCATATAAAGTTAAATCTTCATCTGCTAGATAGTATTCAAAAAAATCTATTAAATTTGCGATATATTTCTTTACTATGGATTTAGGCACTTTAAGTCCCAGATATGCTTCGAACTCGTCTAATTCGTCATATAAAACTGAAACAATATCTTCATCCATTTCCATTGCCTCAAAGATGCAATTTGTATAGATTTTATATAAGTTTATGCTATATTTCTTTAGGTACTCTTTCATAGTAAGTGTTTGGAAATTTAATCTCAAACGATTAAAATCAATAAATACTTCTTCAAGGAACATGGATTTAATAGAAGAAGGTAAATAACTAATATCCCCTACAAAAGTAAAATATCCTAGTAGATTTCCAACTCTAGCAAGAGCAAAATCTCCAATGGATATAGTATGTGCTAATTCTGGTTCCCATAATTTATAACTTTTATTTTGAAGTAAATCAACGACTTTGATAAATTCTCCATCAGTGTCAAGGACTTCAAAGAGAGATATATTTGATTTGTTACGTTCAATTAGAATATCTTTTTCTTGCTCTGTTAATACTCCTGATTTTTCTTCAAGAAATTTCTCAATAAAGGTTTTCCCATCTTTCCCCATGAAGTCGATGCTTATCCAGACATTGAATGCTAAAGTATGTTTTTGTTCACCAAAATCAGGATAAAAAAATTCAAGTTTATCTAAAATACTCTCATCCTGTATTTCCTTAGATATATATTTTAACAACTTTTTAGTTGCAGACTTATCAATTTTTTGTATTTGCTTATAAGTTAAATCTTGCATAATTCCCCCCAAAATATATTACGAATAATTCTTCATTAAAGTATATTATATACTATTATATAAGAGATTGCACAGGAAAAAATCCTCTTTTACAAAAAGAGGATTTTTTCAATTAATTCGGAATTTTAAATCAACACAATTTATTATATATCAGATAATTGTGTTCTTGCTTTATTTTGTTCCCAAGCATGAAGTAGAAGTGCAAGACCTATAACACCGTATGCAATAAATACCCTAAAGTATTCACCTATTTGGGCATTTCCCATTAGATTTTGACCAGCTAGTGGAGAAATTATAAACAGTAGATGGAATAGGAAGGTGCCTATTAGAGCTTCCCTCCAAGATGCTTTATTTACTGATGCACCACCTATTAGAAGGGATGCAACCGCAAAAAGACCTACCTGCTCATGATTGCTAAAGGTATTTAATGTACCCATATTTTGAAGATATACTATTTGTCCCCAAGCAGCCAGTACTGTTGAGATTATTATTGCAATAATTCTAGTTTTATCTACATTGATACCGGAAACACTGGATATATGCATATTTTGCCCTACAGCTCTCATTTCCTGACCTAATTTAGTTTTTAGGAAAAAGTAAAGAGCAAAAAATAATAAGGCAGTTACTATCAATGTAACAATAGGGTAAGAGGTGATGTCTTTAAAGAATAAATTATCTAGAGATTTTCTAATAATATTTAAGTCTATGGTGTTTCTAAGTCCCACACCTGTGGGCATAAGTATATTTTTATTACTAATAGGTATGACTTTACCAGCAAGTACTATAAATATTAATTGATATATCCCATTGGCGAAGAATCCTAAAATCATGGAAGTTATCATTTCTTTTCCTTTAGCTTTGTTTAGTACTTTTCCAACTAGGTAACCAAGGATTATAGCTACAGGAGTAGATACTAATATTGCAATTAAAAATCCACCTATTCCTCCTATACCATAATTCATTATAAAGATAAGACCAATTTGTCCAGCCATGGCCCCTAGAACTATACCGAAGTTCAGTCCCATTCCAGTTATAACTGGAATTATAAGTGACATTACTAATATCAGATTTCTTGATAGTCTAAAAATCATTTCATTAAAAAGAAAGTTAAGTGGCAAACCAGATAAGAAAAAGCCAACTACGCATATAGCCATGAATACTATTGGAACTATCATGCTGCGTCACCTGCCTTTCTAGTTAGTGCATAGATAATAATACCATTACTGATTATTATTCTTATTATTTCAGCCATACTTCCTTCAGATAAAATATTGATTACAGGAAGTGCTACAACTAATAAACCTTGAAACAAGAAAGTACCGATTATCACATGAATTATTTTTGCTTTTTGCAGAGTTGCACCACCTATCAATATAGAAGCAGCTGCTGGAAGTGCTACATAAAGAGGTGCATTATATAATTGTAAGAAACCAAAGGACTGACTGTATACTATGATACCAATAGCAGCCAATACAGTAGATAGCATAATACCTAAAATTCTTTGCTTATCTACATTTACTCCATTTGAGGTTGCAAAGGCTTCTGAGCTTCCAGCAACTCTCATGGCAGTACCCTTTTTACTTTTTGAAAATATCCATACGACTGCTGCGAGAATTATAAATATAAGGATTAAACCTGTAGGAAACTTTATTTTACCAAGAGAAAAGGATAAAAATCTATCTAATACTCCTCCCATTGAGGATTCTAAGGAAAGTGTAACACGAAGTCCTGATCCACCCATTGCCCAAATTAAACTCTCGTTTTTAAATGGGGCAACAAGCCAAAATATACACATAAAGGACACTATTGAGTAACCAAAATAATTACCTACAGTCATTTCCTGTCCTTTTACTTTATTGAGCATTAGGCCATATAGATATCCTGCTATAGTTGCCAATGGAATTGCAATAGCCAAAGATACGGCGAAACTGGCAAATCCAGTAAGTCCCAGCTCAATACTGACTAAGGCACCAATAAGCCCAAATATAACTCCAAGGGGAAGGTTAAAGTTAATGCCTATACCTGATTGTATAGAAGGAACCATGGCTAGTACTAAAATTACATTCATACCAAATCTTGTGAATATGTCTTGCCATATCCCTGATAGAGGAATATCTAATATAGCTGCTGCAATTAATAAGACGATTAAAAATGCTGAAATTATCAATCTAGGGAATCCAATTTTTCTGTATATTTTCTTAAAGTCCATTTAACTCACCACCTTATCTATATCTTCTCCAGCCATGGCTAGACCAAAAGCCTCATCTGATGCATCTGGTGGAAGGATTGTATGAACTTTACCTTCTGCAATAATGGCTATTCTATCAGATACCTGCCTTAGCTCAGCTAATTCACTGGAAGTGATTATTATGGTCATATTGAGCTCTTGATTTAGCTTAACTAAAGTATCTAGAACCAGTTTTTTAGCTCCTATATCTATACCGCGGGTAGGCTCTGATACTAATAAAATATCTGGATTTAGAGTAAGAGCTCTAGCTATACATACCTTTTGCTGATTTCCACCAGATAGGAATCTAGTATATTGATTAGGTCCTGTACATCTAATATCTAAATCCTTTATTATTTTTTCCGCATGAAATTTAATTGATTTGCTATCAACTATTTTAAAAGGGCCAATTTTATTGATAAACTTTTCTTGAATTTCAAGGGATGTAAATGCAATATTAAAATCAATTGGTTCATCTAATAAAAGCCCAACACCTTTTCTATCCTCAGAGAGAAAAGCCACAGCGTTATTTAGCATTTCCCTTGGATTATTTAATGGCATTTCTTTACCATCTTTCAATATACTCCCCTTAGTTGGATAGAGTCCCATGATTCCATTGGCTATACCAATTTTACCTTGTCCAGCCAATCCTCCAAGGCCTAGAATTTCACCTTTTCTTATTTGAAGGTTAACGCCTTTAACTCTTTCACCAGGCATATCTACATATAAATCTTTTAACTCTAAATATGGTGAGGTATCAGAGTCAATATCCTTTTTATCCGATATGGTAGAAGTTATTTCCCTTCCTACCATAAGTTTTGCTATTTCAATAATATTAATCTCAGAAGTCGGTATAGATTTAACTAAGGAACCATCTCTTAAAATAGTGATAGAATCTGTGACCTGTTTGATTTCATCTAATCTGTGAGTGATGAACAAAATAGCTATGCCCATATTTGATAGATTCTGTATGACATCTAGAAATTGATCAGCTTCAGATTCTGTAAGTACAGCAGTTGGCTCATCTAGTATTAGGAGTTTTAGATTTGATTTATCTATTTCCCTAGCAATTTCAATAAACTGCATATAGCCAACGGGTAGTCCTGCTACTGGAAGGTATTCATCTACAGTCATATTTAATTTATTTAAAGCATTTTTAGCATCTTCTTTCATCTTGGTGAAATTGAGTTTTTCTAATTTTGGTCCTAAGACTTTAGATAGTGCTGTAGGTTTAGTGTTTTCGCGATTTAACTTTATATTTTCCGTAATAGTAAATCCAGGAATAAGCATGAATTCTTGATGTACCATTCCAATACCCATTTCCATAGCTTCTGTTGGAGTTTTTGGATTATATGCTTTTCCATCAAAGAGAATTTCACCTTCAAATCCTCCGGTAGAGTGTATAACGGGCATACCAAATAATATATTCATTAGGGTTGATTTGCCTGCGCCGTTTTCTCCTACCAAACCATGAATTTCACCTTCTTTAATAGTCAGAGAAACATTTTTAAGTACTTGATTTCCAGAGTAAGTCTTTGATATATTTTTCATTTGGAGTAAATCCACTTTATAACCTCCTTTACTTAAAGAGAAGGGAGTCGTCGAAACGACCCCTTATATTTAGTTTATTAGAATATTTGAGATCCTAGTACAAATAACAAGAAGTTTGGAGTATCTTCATTAAGCTCTGAGAATTTAACTTCATTATTCTTATCTCCAGTTACTTCTTTCATATACTGAACCATAGCATCTTTATCGAATTTTTCTATTTTACCTTCAGCGTATGCTTTAGCGTATTCTACACCGGCTTCAATTATAGCTACGTTTGCTGGTCTATTCCAAGTACCAAATCTTCCAGTACCACCTTTTTCAGCTATCTTAGCAGAGATTTGTTCTGATAGATAATCTAAATCTCCTGCTTTATCGGAAGGAATTTCAATACCTAAAGCACCAGGATAAGCATGATATGGGGATGGACAGCATTGTTCAGGATAGATTGCACCTGTTTCAAGAGCTTGTTTAATTAAAGGCTCCTGCATAGAGCAGTTTGTACTGAAGAATGCAGTATCTTTACCGTATTTATCTACTTGTCTTGGAACATCTTCTAATATAAATAGTTGTGCACCTGGCACACCTGCATCTGAAAGTGGATCTGGAGCGTCTACTTCAACAAACTGAATGCCTAGATCAGCACAAGTTTCTTTGAATATATCCCTTCTAGCTGCTAACAATTCCATAGACATATGTCTTGGGAATGAGTAATGTATAAATGTCTTAGCTCCCATTTCTTTAGCTTTATGAATCACAGATTTCCCACGTTGAAGCTGGTCAAGTTCAAGTAAGATATCTCCACGAGAAGCTATTGTATCAGGATTTTCATGAGGTACACCTAAGATAAATAATATATCTGGTCTAGTTTCTCTAACTTTATCTATAGCTGGTGCAGCTCCTTCAACTGCTTGAACGAAAACTATAGCTTTTACAGCTGGATCAGCTGCCAATGAAGCAACTTGAGCAATGGTAGTTTCCTGTTCTTGAGCAAACTTGTCAGGATAAGTAATGTGTTTAATCATATCACCATATTTCGCGACCATTCTTTCACCTGCACGAAACTCTTCTTCCCCTTGAGATACAGTGCCAGTCACTATACCAATTTTATAATCGGTTTTACCTGATGTAGTTTTAGTTCCGCAGCCAGCTAAGCTAATCACTAGTATAGCCACTAGAAACAATACAAATATTTTTTTCATAGCTATTCCCCCTTAATTTTTATTATAAAAAAAGCCCAATTACTAGTTGGGCTTATATTTAGAGATACAAGAATAGAGAATCAAAATGATATAAAAATTAAAGGCTTGTTCTTGTATCTTATTATTTAATTTGTATTAAATGGGAGGTAAAAATATTCCTATTATTTCTATTAAATTACTAATAAAAATATGACTGTTAAGTAAGTATCCTCATCTTTTCAATTCTATTTTTTTCTATTTTTTCGATTATAAATTTAAGGTTTTCATATTCAATTATTTCATTTTCTTCAGGGAAACGATCTAATATACCTATTACGAATCCACCTATGGAATCAAAATCTTCAGATTCTATATTAGTTCCTATCATTTCATTTAGGAGGTCAAGCTTTGTACTGCCATCTACTAGGTATTCGTCCTCTTTAATCACTTCGATATCTTCGTGTTCTTCATCATATTCATCCTTGATTTCACCAACTATTTCTTCAACAAGGTCTTCTGTAGTAACCATTCCAACAGTACCACCATATTCGTCTAAGATAATAGCTACGGGAATTCTATTTAATCTCATTTCATCGAAAAGTTCAGCAGTTGATTTAAATTCATAGGTATAATAAGCAGGTCTTATTATATCCTTTAGCTTGAAATTGTCCTTGTTGTCAACATAAAGTATAAGGTCTTTTACATGCATTATACCAACGATATCATCTATATCTTCGTCATATACCGGAATCCTAGAGAAGTTTTCTTCTTTTAAAAACTCTAGCAATTCACTGTATGTAGAATTTATATTTACAACAGCCATATTGGTTCTAGGTGTCATTACGTCTTTAGCATGAGAGTCGCCAAATTCAAAAACATTATAAATCATTTGTCTTTCTTCACCCTCTAGAACTCCTTCTTCATGGCTTACATTTACTATGGTCTTTAGTTCATCCTCTGTAATTAGAGGCTGTGTTCCTGTTTTAGTACCACCTAATAGTCTAACTATACCATTAGTTACAAAAGTTAAAATAGAAATAAGAGGCTTAAAGACTATAGTTACAAAGCTAATAGGTCTAGCTACTTTAACAGATGTTTTTTCTGAATTTTGTGCAGCTAGCGATTTAGGTGTTACTTCACCAAAGACCAATATCAAAATAGTCATAACAATTGTAGAAATTAAAGTACCTTTACTGCCGTATAAGTCTATAGCTATTGATGTAGCTATTGCAGATGCTCCAATATTAACAACATTATTCCCTATTAAAATAGCCCCTAATAATTTATTTGGATTTTCAACAAGATTGCTAATTAATTTTGCATTTTTTTCATTATCTTCAACCATACGTCTTAATCTAATTTTACTTAAGGAAACGAGGGCTGTTTCAGATGCAGAGAAAAAAGCAGAAAGTCCAATAAGAATAAATAAAATAATAAATTCCCAAAATAAATGGTCTGACAACATCATCACACTCCAATTAAATATTGATTAGTTTATAAAATATCATACCATATTATACCACATTATTTTTATACTACTATAATATACATTAATATTATTAGGCATTTTAGAGATAATAAACAAAAATAAATATTTAATCTATTAATTAATGGAAAAATCTGATATTATTGAAAATAAGAACCAATTAGAATGGAGGGTTAATGTGCTAAAATTTAAAGATTATAAGTATGAGAGACCAGATTTATCTAAGATTACTGAGGAGTTTGATGAGATTTTAAAAAGATTCAGTGAGGCAAAATCTTTTGAAGAGCAAAATGAAGTAATGAAAGAAATAAATAAAGTAAGAAATCATGTAGATAGCATGGCTACTTTAGTGAGTATTAGACATTCAATCGATACTGAGGACGAATTCTATGCTGAAGAAAATGATTTCATTGATGAAAACAGACCGAAGTTTGAAAATTTAGTGTCTAAATTTTATAAGGAACTTGTTAACTCTAAGTTTAGAAAAGAATTAGAAAAAGCATGGGGAAAGCAAGTATTTACTCTTGCAGAACTGCAATTACAAACTTTTTCAGAGGAGATAATTGAAGATTTAATTAAGGAAAATAAACTTGTAACAGAATATGATAAATTAATTGCTTCAGCTAAATTAAATTTTGAAGGTGAAATAAGAAATCTAAGTCAGATGAGACCCTTTATGGAATCAAAGGACAGAGATATGAGAAAAAAAGCATCTGAAGTTACGACTGGATTCTTTAAGGAAAACGAAGAAGAACTTGATAGAATTTATGACGAACTAGTTAAAGTTAGAGATAAGATGGCTAAGACTTTAGGATTTGCTAGCTATGTAGAAATGGGATATAAAAAACTTGGCAGATCAGATTATGATGCGAATATGGTTGCTAATTATAGGAAACAAGTATATGAGGATTTGGTTCCAGTAGTTGCTGAATTAAAAGATAGACAGAGAAGAAGACTTGGACTTAAAGAAATGAAACATTATGATGAGCCTTTGGAATATTTAACTGGAAATGCGACTCCAAAGGGAGACCCTGATTGGATTCTTGAAAATGGAAAGAAAATGTATAGAGAACTATCTCCAGAAACTGATGAATTTTTTACATTTATGATAGAAAGAGAGCTATTAGACCTAGTTAGTAAAAAAGGAAAGATGGCTGGCGGATATTGTACTATTATACCAGAATATAAATCACCTTTTATATTCTCTAACTTTAATGGAACATCTGGAGACATTGATGTATTAACTCATGAAGCAGGTCATGCTTTTCAATCCTATTTAAGTATGGGATTTGAGTTGCCCGAATATGGCTTCCCAACATTAGAGGCTTGTGAGATTCATTCAATGAGTATGGAGTTTATTACTTGGCCATGGATGGAACTTTTCTTCCAAGATGAGGTAGAAAAATATAAGTTTAGTCACTTAGCTGGTGCAATTAATTTTATACCTTATGGAGTAACTGTAGATGAGTTCCAACATTATGTATATGAGAATCCAACTGCTACACCAGAAGAGAGGAAGCTTAAGTGGAGAGATATTGAAAAGAAATACCTTCCATTTAGAGATTATGGAGATAATACTTTCTTAGACAATGGTGGATATTGGTTTAGACAGGGACATATATTCAGTAGTCCATTCTATTATATAGACTATACTTTAGCACAAGTATGTGCATTCCAATTCTGGATCAAGACTAGGGAAGACAAAGAGAAAGCGTGGGAAGATTATATAAGACTTTGTAGAGCAGGAGGAAGTTTACCTTTCCTAGAGTTAGTTAAACTAGCTAACCTAGAAAATCCTTTTGTAGATGGAACAATAAAAAGAGTAGTAGAACCTATTAATGGGTGGCTAGATAGTATAGATGATAGTGACTTCTAATAGTTAAGACTAATAAATAACTTGTGCTTACAAAGCACAAGTTATTTATTTTCTAAGGGATGTTCTTCTAAAAAGCTTTTTATCTCGAGAAGTAGATTTAAGCTTTGATTTAGATGATAATTATATACAATATCTATATCTTCTTTAATTAAACCTTCTTTGGGATCTAAAGTTTTATCGAATAATTCCTTTAACAGTTTTTGATTTTTCCCATCGATATATGGGATTTTATCCATCTTTGATAATAAAGAAATATTAGTCTCTATAGAATCTGCAATAGATAATATTTTATTATATGAATTTGAATCTTTATTTCTAAATAAGTTAAGATCAATGTCATTACTAAGTGCCTCATAGTTTTCCGCCAATAACGTTATATCTGATCTAAGTTCTCTTAGGTCTACTTCTCCTTGTTTCCATATTATGGTATAGATTATTTTCTTACATTCATTATAAAGAGTATTTATAGAACCTCTTATTCTTTTCTCCATATTTGGGGCAGAAATAAAATAGTTTATTATCATTCCTACAATGATTCCTATGAAAGTATCTATTATTCTAAACAATGCATATGAAAATCTAGCTTCTAGTATTGGATTCAATGCGATACCCATAAAAACTATAGCTGATAATTGTAATGCCTTATTCCATCTCATAATATAACATAAATGGATAACAATTATAACACCAATTCCAATAAAAAAAGGATTTTGTGGAAATGCTAGAGAAAATAGCAATCCAATAATAGCACCTACAAATGTACCTAGCATTCGATTTTTTCCCATTGTAAAGGATTCAGAAACCGAGGCTTGCATTGCCATAATTGCCCCTATGCCTGCAAATATAGGACTTTTAGATTCAAATAGAGAACAAATCATAATACTTATTGAAACTGCCAACCCTGTTTTAATAGTTCTCATGCCTATTCCTAAATTCATATTTTTTTTCAAAAATTTCCCCCTCTCTTATAAGGTAACAATATTATACCCCAAAAAACAATGATAACAATAATTTATAGACTAAGAAGGATATATATGTAAAAAATTAACTCATATTATTAAAGAATATGAGATATTAGTCGATATAATGTGTAGGAGATTATTAAGGGGAGGTAATATAGATGCAGGTTAGTACTATGGCAAATATCTCAACAAATTCAAGGATTAGCCAAGCTCAAACCAATACTGTCACATCAGGGAATGGAGAAATTAAAATACCAAAACAGGCAAGACAAAGTGAGGAACAAAGATATAAAGAGGATAAAAAATTTTCACAAGAAGAAGTTATAGATATAATACAAAAAGCAAATAAGGACTTTGTTGCTTACGATAGAAGATTTGAATTTTCAATACATGAAGCAACTAAAGAGATAATGGTAAAGGTCATAGATGTAACAACAGATGAAGTGATTAGAGAACTTCCACCAGAAAAGATACTAGATATGGTTGCAGCAATTTGGGAAGTTGCAGGAATTATAGTAGATAAAAAAATATAGGCGGTGATTTTATGAGTAATTTAAGAATATCAGGGTTAGCATCAGGTATGGATACAGATGCTATGGTTCAAAGTATGATGAAAGTAGAAAGGCTAAAAGTTAGTAGATATGAGCAGAGCAGGCAAATGGCTCTTTGGAGACAAGAAGCATATACTAGTATGAATAAGATGTTTGCAAACTTTATATTGAATACTAGAAAGGATATGGGACTGACCAAAGTCACTAGTACAGGTATAGCTCTTGGTAATTCATATTCAAATTTAGATTATATAAGGAAGGCAACGTCGTCAGATGAAACAGCAGCAACTGTGTCTAGTACAAGCAAGGCTGTTAATGGAAGTTATACAATTACAGTTGATAAATTAGCTACCAATGCAAAACTAAATAGTGCAAAGGTAGCTGAGAGTAAAAAATTTGACAATGAAATTACTATTAACTTAGGTACAGGTGGAGAAGATATTGTAGTTAAAAATGAAAATGGTGTTACCATGAGCGATGTGGCTAAGGCAATAAATAATGCTAAGCAAGGAGTTACGGCTTTTTTTGAAATAGATAGTAGTAAGGAAGGAGTACTATTTTTACAAACTACTAAAACAGGAGAGACTGCAACAATTAATCTTACTTCATCAAGTAGCGAATTTTTAAGCTGTTTTTCTGAAAAAACGGCACAAGGTATAAATTCACAAATCGATTTTAATGGACAAAAATTTAATTACTCTGATAACAATATAACTTTCAATGGTCTAAATATTGAACTTAAAGCACAAGGCACTACTACCATCAAAGTAGATACAAATGTTGATGGTATAATGGAAAAAATTCAAAAGTTTATCAATGATTATAATGAATTAGTGGACAAGGCATCTAAATCATTAAATGAGAAAAGATATTCAAGTTATCATCCTTTATCTCAAGAAGAGAAAAAGGCTATGCATGAAGATGATGCTAAGCTATGGGAAGAAAAAGCTAAATCAGGAATGTTAAATAGTGATGCAACCATTCAAAGAGCACTTCAAAATGCAAGAACTGATATATATAAAACAGTAGAAAATGTTGAAGGCTCTTTTAACCATATTACACAAATAGGTATAAGTACTGAAAAATATGCGAGAGGTACTACTGGTGGAAAACTTCAAATAGATAAGGAGAAACTTAGAGAAGCAATTGAAAAAGATCCAGAGGGAGTAATGGAATTATTATTCAAAGAACCTCCGGCAATGGCAGGTAGACCACCAGTTCCAGAGAAACCGGTACAAGGTGAAGGGGAACCAGATGATGAATTTGCTGAGAAAATGGCCCTATATGATGAAGAGTTTAAAAAATATCAAGAAGATTTACGTAAGTATGAAATTGAAGATAAGAAATATAGGAATGCTAATGGAGGCATTTTCACAAGAGTATATGATAATTTAATTGATGGAATGAAATCCATTATAGATAAATCAGGTCCAGGTGAAGATGCAGAATTATTTAGGTCAGTGAAGTCCAATATCCTTATAGATTTTGTAACTAAAAAATCAAGTATATCAGATTTAGATAAAGAAGTATCAGAAATGAATAGAAAAATAGATGATTTAAACGTAATGTTATACAGAAAAGAAGAATCATATTACGCTAAGTTTGCAAATATGGAAAAAATGTTACATCAGATGAATAGCCAAAGCAATTGGCTGACACAACAGTTAATGCGATAAATAAGGGGAGAATAAAATGACATATCAAGCATTAAACCAATATAAGCAGAACGCTGTCCTGACGGCTACTCCAGAGGAACTTACATTGATGCTATATGAGGGTGCTATTAAATTTATGAATATTGGGAAATATAGCATAGAGAATAAGGACATGGAAAAGGCACATTCCTCATTACTGAGGGCACAGGACATTATATTAGAATTAAACTATTCTCTAGATATGAACTATGATGTATCCAAAGGACTTAGAAAGTTATACGATTTTGTTTTAACTAAATTAGTAGATGCAAATATAAATAAAGATAGTAAGGCAATAGAGGAAGCACTTACCGTAGTAAATGATATGAGAGATACTTGGAAAGAGGTTATAAAACAAATAAAACAAAAAGTTTATCAAGCTAAGTAGGTGTGCAAATGACTTATGATAATGTAAAAAAAATGATAGAACTTTCTTTGAAAAAGAAGGATATATTAATTCAAATTTTAAAATTAACTACAACTCAAGCAAGCACAATAGAAAACGATAATATAGATAATTTAAGTAAAATATTAATTCAAAAAGAAAAATTAATGGAAGAGATAGATATCTTAGACAGGGATTTCTTATCATTGTATAATGATATAAAATCAGAGGAAGGCATAGATAATTTAGAAAAGATTAATATAGAAAAATATGCTAATATAAAATCTTTAAAGGGAATCGTCACCGAAATAAATGCCATATTAAATGATATATCGATGATAGATCGTAATAATACAATTAAAATGAAATCAAATGTTGATAAAGTTAAATCAGATCTTAAGCAAGTAAAGGAAGTTAAAAGAGCATATAAAGGATATAACTATGAAGCTGTGGAAAGTATTCTAATAGATGAAAAGCAATAGAAAGGATACAATCTAAATTTTTCGTACAAAATCTTTATATTTAAAAAATAGCATAAAAATAAATTGACATAGATATTCTATTATGCTATTATATACAGAAATTATGTAAATTGAATAAATCTCTAAGTATTGTCCTCGCCGGAGGATAATACTCTTTAAAAGAGATAAGAAATCGCATCGATAGGCCTGAGGTTGCGTCAGGTCTATTTTTTTTATTTATAAGGGGGAGTTGTATATGAAAAATACTGAAACATTACTTAATAAAAAGGAAAGTCAATCTAAGAACATACTTAAACTATTATTGTCCTATATTATTCCTGGAATAGCAGGACTTTTATTTAATTCAATATATATTGTAGTTGATGGGTTATTCGTAGCAAGAATGCTTGGAAGAGATCCACTTGCCGCTGTGACAGTTGCTGTACCTATTGTAGAAATATTGATTGCATTAAGCATGCTTGTATCTGTGGGGGCAGGTATAATGATTTCTAATAGTAATGGTATGGGGAAGTACAATGAGGGGAGGAGAATTTTCAACTTATCTGCCAGACTTTTAGTTATAGTATCTATATCTATAGCAATATTTAGTTTAGTACTAAGATACCCTATTGCAAAAATATTAGGATCTACCCCTGATATAATGGATATGGTAGTAGAATATACCACATATCTTTTTGCATTTAGTCCTACTTTTATGTTTAGTTATGCTATGTGTACATGGCTAAGAAATGATTCAAAGCCGAAACTTGTGATGTTTGCTCAAATTGTTGGAGCATTGTCAAATGTGTTTCTTGATTGGTATTTCATGGGGCCATTAAAAATGGGTGTAGGTGGAGCAGCACTAGCGACTGGTCTGGGCCCTGTATTTAGTATACTGATAGTGCTTCCACATTTCATATTTAAAAAAGGGAACTTATATATTGAGAAGACAAAAATGAACTTACAAGTTATTTGTGAGATTCTATTAAAAGGTATTCCATCTTTTACTATGGAATTCGCATTAGGTATAACTGCTCTATGTGTTAATATTGCAATTGGAATACATATGGGAGCTCTAGGTTTTGCAGCATTTGGAATAGTAGGGTATATAGCTCTCATTGTTTTATCAATATTTTTAGGTATGGCAGAAGGTTCACAGCCATTGATAAGTTTTTTCTACGGAGCTAATGAAAAAAATAGTATAAAGGTGATTTTAAAAATCAGCTTAGGAATATCATCGACAATTGGAATAGTGTCATATTTATTGCTATTTAAATATGCAGAGATTCCAGTATCTATATTTGCAGATAATGATATTGAACTGGTTAGAGTGGCCGTCAAAGCTTCTATGTACTATTTCCCTGCTTTATTTGTATCAGGTATCAATATACTTATGGCATCTTATATGCAGTCTATAGGATATTGGAAGAAATCCGTACTTATATCACTATGTAGGAGTCTGATTATACTGTTTCCCTTATTACTAGTTTTACCAATGTTTTTAGGAGGAAATAGTATTTGGATAGCAGTTCCTATTGCAGAAATATTAACAGTTCCTATAGTTTATATGCTTTGGAAGAATAAAGGATTGGCATAAGTAAATTCTCAAGGGACTTTCTTGAAAAAACTAAATAGATATTAAAAATATAAAATATAAAGTTTAGGTGTAAAAGATTTCTAGATAAAATTATATTAAGATAATAATCAATAAGATAGGTTAGAGTGAAAAGATATATTTACATTCTAATCTATTTTTATTTTATTGATAATTTATTTTGTTAAATGTGATAAAATATTCTAATTATTTTAATAATTTTAACTACATTAGATTGACTTAAGAAAATATTATTGTTATAATGACATTATGCCGTATTACAATATAATGTACCGCAATACGAAACAAAAAGATTTAAAACAAAGAAACATCAAATAATACTACAAATAGCAATGCTTATGAGTCGTATTGTTTAAGATATAATAATAAAAATAGGGGTGGTAAAATGTCAGAAGGAAAGAAGAAGATGACAGTCACGGATTTCAAAAAGTACAAAGAGGAGGGAAGGATGTTTACCTATGTGACAGCATATGATTATACAACTGCTACTATCGTAAATGATAGTAATTGTGAAGTCATACTTGTTGGTGATTCATTAGGAATGGTAATGTTAGGATATGATGGGACAACTTCGGTTACAATGGAAGATATGTTACATCATATAAAGCCAGTGGTGAAGGGGGCTCCAGATACATTTATAGTAGGGGACATGCCATTTGGGTCATATAATGTTAGTAAAGAACAAGCTGTTGAGAATGCAAATAGACTATATAAAGAAACAGGATGTGATTGTGTAAAATTAGAAGGTGGAACAGAAATGGCAGATACAATAGCAGCTATAGTGAAGGCAGGTATACCAGTAATGGGACATATAGGACTTACACCACAAACAGCAGGAATGGTAGGTGGATTCAAGGTACAGGGAGGAACACCAGAAGCAGCTAGACAGCTAATAGAAGATGCAAAGACATTGGAAAGAGCAGGAGTATTTTCAATAGTAGTAGAATGTGTACCAAAGGGAGTAGCAAAAGCGCTAAAAGAAGCTGTAAGTATACCAATATTAGGAATAGGAGCAGGACCATATGTGGACTGCCAAGTATTAGTAACACAAGATCTATTAGATATGTATGGAGAGTTTAAACCAAAATTTGTAAAACATTTTGCACATATCAGACAAGAAATGGTAGACGGTCTAAACAAATTTCATCAAGAAAGCATTGATGGCACATTCCCATCAAAAGAATACTGTTTTAATGCAAGTGTAGAAGGATTTGAAATAGAATAAACAAAAAACATGGAGAGATGATTAAAATGAAGATAGCCATAATAGGCTCTGGAGCCATGGGAAGTTTGTATGGAGGAATTTTAGCAGAGGCTGGAAGTGAAGTATATTTTATTGATGTTTTCGAAGAACATGTAAATAAAATAAATGAAAATGGTTTATGTATAGTAGAAGATGGTGTAGAAAGATATATTAAAAATGTAAAAGCTACAACAGATGCTAAGAAAGTTGGTAGGGTTGATCTTGCTATAGTATTTGTAAAGTCTACTATAACAGATATTGCAGTAAAGCATAATAGTGCTGTATTTGATAAAAACACAATTGTATTGACATTACAAAACGGATTAGGGAATATAGAAAAAATTAATTCTGTTGTTGATATAAATCAGATAATTGCAGGTACTAGCTCAAATGGTGCTAGTATGATAGAGCCTGGCAAGATTAATCATGCAGGTAATGGAGGAACCACCATAGGAGAGATAGATGATATAATTACAAACAGGATAAAAGAACTAGGCAATCTATTAAATCTACCAAAATTAGGACCAGCAAAAATATCAGAAAATGTAATGGGATTAATATGGGACAAGCTACTTATAAACGTTGGAATAAATCCATTAACAGCAATAACAGGATTGAAGAATGGACAATTATTAGAAAATGAAGAAAGTATATTATTGTTAGAAAAATTAGTAAGTGAAGGCATTGAAGTGGCAAAAGCATTAGAAATTAAATTAGGATTTGAAAATTCGGAGCATTGTAAAGAGATATGTAGAGCAACATCTGGAAATACATCTTCAATGTTGGCAGATATAATTAATAGGAGAAAGACGGAGATTATGAATATCAACGGTGTTATTGTAAGAGAAGGGAAAAAGTTAGATATTCAAACACCTGTAAATGAAATGATGACTAATCTAATTTTATTGAAAGAAAAAAGTTATTTTAGCTAATTACATCAAATCCAAATAATTAATTTACTATTAAAATCATGGGAGGATTATAAATATGAACAGTTCTGTGATAGCGGACAATTCTATTGTATTAGAAAACTTAAAGACTGATGAAATGATAGAATTCATTCAGAAGCTAGTTAGAATCAATAGTGTGTATGATCCTGAAGTAGAAAATGCAAATGAGGCAGAAGTTGCACAATTTATCTATGAATTTTTAGAACAAGAGGGATTTGAAGTTCATTTAGACGAAGTAGTCCCTGGAAGACCAAATGTTATAGCTATATTTACTGGAAGTGAAGAAGGAAAAACCCTTCTATTTGAAGGTCATACAGATGTAGTATCTGCTGGAGATATAGAAAAATGGGATTATAATCCATTTGGAGCAGAAATAGTCAATGTAGATGGCAAGGATAGAATGTTTGGACGTGGAACAAATGATACCAAAGGAAATGTTGGTGCCATGATATATGCGACAAAGGCTATAAAAGATTCAGGTGTGCCATTAAAAGGAAAAATAAAGCTTTGTATTCCAGTTGATGAAGAAGGTCTAATGATTGGGATAAAAGATTTTATTAGAAAGGGTTGGGCAGATGATGTAGATGCAGGCATTATTTGTGAGCCTGAAGAGAAAAATTTATGCCTTGTACAGAAAGGTGCTTTAAGACTTGGTATTACAATAAATGGAAAGATGTCCCATGGAGCTATGCCTTTAACGGGTAATAATCCAGTTTGGGGAGTTGGTAAAGTAATAACAGAACTTAGAAAGCTTGAAAATGCAGAAAAGGATAGATTAGGTAAACATGAATACTTAGGTTGGCCAAGCATAACACCTACGACGATTCAAACACCTATAAAGGGAGTGGCTCAGATTAATGTAGTACCTACTGATGCATATATGACATTGGATATAAGGACTGTACCTGGTCAAAATCATGATGCCTTAGTAAATCAGGTTCAAGGAATTTTGGATAGACTAATGGAGCAATATCCTTCTGGTGATGACAAGTTTTATGCAACACTTGAGATTATTGACAATAGACCAGTTGTTGAGTGTGACATTGACGAACCAATAGTTAAGGCACTTGCAAAAGCTTATACAGAAGTTATGGGCTCTGAACCTATTTATAATGGGGTGCCTGGTGCAACTGATGGGACTTTTTTAACAGCATGGAGGAATATTCCTGTAGTAGTTACAGGGGCTGGAGATAGGGAAGTTCCCCATCAAGTTAACGAATGGTGTGAAATTGATGATTTGATTGAAACGGCTAAAATGTATACATTAGCAGCTTTAAACTTTTTAAATGGAAATTAACTTTGATTAAGAGGTGAATTGGATGAAAAAGCATACCTTATCTGCCATGACATTATTACCTTTAGGTGGTGCCCTATTTTCAATGCATTTTGGAGCTTCTAGTATGATTTGGCCCATGACTTGGGGAAAAGAAAGTGGAACATCCATAATACCAGCTTTTTTGGGTGTATATGTAACAGCAGTTTTTATTCCATTTTTAGGATATTTTGCACTTGCTAAGGGAGAAGGAACATTCCTTGGACTATCTAGGAGAATATCACCTATATTTGCAAAAATATTTTGTAATATAACAATTTTGGTGTTGGGGCCATTATTTGTCATACCTAGGATGAGTGCTGCTGCTTGGGGTGCTTTTTTGCAAATCACCGGTTATGAACCTTTTAGTATGATACCTCTTTTGATATTTACCTCAATATACTATGCATTAGTTTATTGGTTTATTTCGGGAAAAGATAATACCATGGATAAAATCAGTAAGATACTATTTCCTACATTGTTAATTACGGTTGCAGGAGTTATAACTAAAGGGCTATTTACTCCCTTGTCCATACAAGGACCTAAGATGTATAGTGAGCCTGCCTTTGTATATGGATTTTTACAAGGCTATGCGACTATGGAGTTGCCTTGTGCTCTATTGTTCGGAGGCCTTATAATTAATAGTTTAAAATCAAAAAATATAGGGAAAGACAGTATAAGTAGATATTTGATAATCGTAGGATTAATAGGCACGAGTATACTTGCTTTATCTCATTTTTTCCATATGGTTATTGGCTCAACCACTTATGGATTCTTTGATGATTTAAAATTTTCTGCTTTATATGCGGCTGCAGTAGTCCAATTATGGGGGACTGCTGGAGGTATAGTGTTTAATATAGGGCTTTTATTTGCTGCATTAACTTGTGCTGTTGGAATAACAGCGTCTACATCTGAGTTTTATGAAGAAGTAAGTGATAAACAAATTAAATATAAAAATGCAGCTATTATAATTTCAATACTTAGTGGAATCGTGAGTATACTAGGTTTGGAAAACATAGTAATATTGACCGAGCCAATGTTAACTGTAATCTATCCTCCAGCAATAATGCTAACTCTATGTTATGCTTTGATTCCAAATATAATCTACAATGAAAGATTAATGTCTGGTATGAGAGTTGCAGTGTCAGTATCATTGGTGTTTGGCATTATTGATGGACTAATTGGATATATGAATATGTTTAATTTAAATATAAGTGCTTTTGAGAAAGTTTATCGATTGTTACCTCTATCCAATTATGAGTTAGGTTGGATCTTATTTTCCATATTAGGATATTTTGTTGGGTACTTTTTCATCAAGAAAACATCAGCTATTAAAATGTTTTGAAATGACGATATACAAGTTTAAAGACTTAGTATTGTTATATAAATTTAAAAAGGGATGGTGAATAATTGTGAAAGAAGTAGAACAAAAAAAGAGAATCGACAACAGTGAAGGGGATTTCATGGAAGACCCCAGGTATAAACAATGTAATAAAGAAGCAATGTATGGTGTAATATTAGGAATTGTGAACTTGATTTGGTGGTATGTATTCGGATATGGAATGGGCAGTAAACCAGTGGAAGAGTACACATATATTCTAGGCTTCCCAGCATGGTTTTTTATGAGTTGTATAGTAGGTGCAGTAATATTTACGGCTTTAACTTTCATAATGGTAGATAAAGGATTTAAGGACATGCCACTTGATAAATTCACACAGGAAGAAGCAGAAGAATATATAAGATTAGTTAAATAAGGGGGAGGCTAGAATATGAGCAATCTAAATCTTCAGGTTTTAGTTCCAATAGTATTATACTTTATAGCTATGTATTTCATTGGAATCTACGCTGCAAAGCTTCTTAGCAAGGTAAAGAAATCAAAAAATGGTGATGGTACAGAATACATGGATGAGTTCATGACTGGTGGAAGGGATACTGGCGGATTTGTATTAGCTATGACACTTGTGGCTACTTATTTAAGTGCAGGTAGTTTTATTGGTGGGCCAGGTACTGCATATACTCATGGTCTTGCATGGGTATTTCTAGCAATGGCACAGATGCCAACAGGTTATTATACTCTTGCAGTATTGGGTAAAAAGTTTGCAATAGTTTCTAGAAAAATAAATGCTAATTCAATAACTGACTTTCTTAGAGTTAGGTATGAGAGTAAAGCAGTTGTTATAATATCATCCTTATCCATTATTTTTTTCCTAATAGCTGCAATGGCAGCCCAATGGATAGGTGCTGCAAGATTACTTCAAGGATCTACAGGAATAGATTATACTATAGCATTAGCTTTCTTCGGAATCACAGTAGTAGTTCATACAGCAATAGGAGGATATAGAGGTGTAGTATTAAACGATACTATGCAGGGAATAGTTATGACAATTTCAACTTTAGCTTTATTTACCGTAGTTCTAGTTAAAGGTGGGGGTATTGCAAATATTGTACAAAATATGAAGGCCATAGATCCGGGGATGATAACTCCTTTTGGGGTACAAGATGGATTTATGACAAAGCCTTGGGTTACATCGTATTGGGTCTTAGTAGGATTTGCCGTAGTTGGACTTCCAAGTGTTTCCCAGAGGGCTATGAGTTATAAAGATTCTAAGAGCTTAAATTCAGGGATCAAAGTTGGTACACTGGTTTCCATATTAATATTAACAGGAATGCATTTAGTAGGTGCATTTGGTAGTACTCTAGTATCTGGAATAAGCTCAGGAGACCTAGTAGTACCTACATTGGCAGTTACACTATTTCCAAGTGTAATAGCTGGTATAATATTATCAGGGCCTTTAGCAGCTGTTATGTCCACAGTAGATTCTCAATTATTAGTTGTTGTAGGGGCGATAGTGAATGACCTAATTATAAACTATATTAAACCTAAATTTGCTAAAGATTCACATAAGGTGTCAAGATGGACTATTGGATGGGCAGTAATAGTTGGCATAATAATATTTTTAGTTTCTATGGAGCCGCCAGAATTAATGGTTTGGTTAAACTTATTTGCTACGGCTGGACAGCTTTCAACATTCTTATGGCCAACTATCTTGGGGCTATATTGGAAGAAAGCTAACAAGGAAGGTGCAATCGCTAGTATGATAGTGGGTATTGGTTCATATATAATACATAACTACTATTTACCAAGACCATTTGGACTTCATGCAATAGTGCCTTCATTATTATATTCATTGCTTGCATTTATAATAGTATCAAAAATTACAAAACCACCTTCAAAGCAAACAATTCAAACATTTTGGGGTATATAGAATGATATCTAAAGGTTTATCAATTTAAAAGAAATTATAGTAGAGATTAGAAATAATCTCTACTATTAATATTTCATCGTTAATTATAGATTATATTATAATAGCTTAATCTAATTCATCAACTAATAAAATGATTATATCTACTACTTTCTAATTAATATAAATCATTTTGTATTTTAATAGCATAACCCTTTAGTAGAGATGAATAATAAGGAATATCGTCTTTATTAAATCTAATTGCAGGTTTGGAAATACTTATACTAGCAATAGCATTTCCTATGGAATTTACGATAGGGACGCCTATACAGATAAGACCTTCAACATATTCCTCATTGTCGATTGCATATCCAAGTTTTCTAACCTGTGCTAAATTCTCATATAATTCCTCATCAGAAGAAATAGTTTTTTCTGTATACTTAATATAATTTTTTTCAAAAGAAATTACTTCATTATTAAATGCAGCAATAGCTTTACCTAAAGCACTGCAATAAAGTGGAACCTTAATACCTAATTCTAATTCTACTCTCAAGGGTGACTTAGAAACCATCTTATCTAGATAAACAACAGCGTTGTCATCGAGTATACCTAAGTTAATAGTTTCATTTACTTCATTATATAGTTTGATTATGTGAGGCTTCGCTACATCTTTTATTGCCATATTATTTACTACACTACTACCCAATTCATATAACTTTATTGAAGGGAAGTATTCTGATGTTGACATATCTTGGTCAATATATTTTAAATATTTCAATGTATTTACTATACGTTGAGTAGTACTTTTACTATAACCTGTTAAGTCACTTAGCATACTTATACTAAGTTTTTTATGTTCAGTTAGTACTTCTAATAAATGAAAAATTTTTATAGCAGATTTAATAATATTTTTATCATCTAAATTATTATCCAAGACTTTACCTCCATTTTGAAATAATAGTTATTCTATCAAATAAGTTTGTAAATGGCAAGTTAATAAGTATTTAAGGTCATGGATTCTTCTTAACTAGTCAATCATATATTGCTATTACATATGTTATTATAACCAATAGAGGATTATCATAAGTAAATTCTAAAGGAGCTTTAGAAAAACTACCTAAGTTCCTTGAGAATTATTATTTTAAATTATTTAAAAAACATATCATATAAAATAAAAAGATAATATCTATGCACTCATAGATATTATCTTTTATTATATTTATTACATAATTGTAAGAAAACTATTAAAAAATGTAATTTAAATAAATTGATAAAATATGGTTTAGATTTTAAAATTATTATATGAATAAACAAAGGAAGGAGATTTTTATGAATGCATTTATATTAAAGATTATAATGGCAATTCTTATGGTTTTTGATCATGTAGCAAGTGTCATAGGAAATGCTCCTATTTGGTTTACATGGTTAGGGAAGTTAGTGGCTCCAATATTCTTCTATTTAGTAGTAGAGGGATTTTTTCATACAAGTAATAGAAAAAGATATGCTTTAAGATTATATCTTTGGTCAATAACAATGTTTGCTGGATCAGCATTATTATCTATATTGGTTCCCAGCGCACCATATATAAAGAACAATATATTTTTATCTCTTGCCCATGGGGTTACTATGTTAATAGGTATAGACTATATTAAAACTTCAAAGGATTATAAAAAAGGTCTACCTCTAGCTATAATATTTGGAATTTTAGGTTTGATTACGGAGGCTTCAATACTTGGTGTCTTAATGTTTTTAATATTTTATTTCTGCAGAGATAAGAAAACATTATTATCAACAGTGTATGTATTAGTATTTACACTTTTGATAGTTCCAATATCACTTAATACTGGTGAAGGAACAGTATATGAGAAACTATTATTATATGATCCACAGATACTTATGATATTTGCTGTACCATTTATTCTTTTATATAATGGAGAAAGAGGACCTAATAATAAGTTTACTAAATACTTCTTTTATGTATTTTATCCATTACATCTATGGATATTAGCTATAATAAAAGCTTTCATGATATAAGATTTATTTTCATAGATATAATAGGCTGACAGTTTTACTTTCAGCCTATAAAAATGTAATGATTAAAATATAAGACTTATAATTTATCTTGTTATTATGTAAAAAGGGTATAATACAATTGGATTTATTAACTGTAGAGGATGGTGATCTTAATGAGTTATAGGATAATGATAGTAGAAGATGATATAAATATTGCCGAGCTTTTGGGTTCACATATTTTTAAATATGGATATACACCTTATGTAGCTAAAAATTTTGATGATATATTAAGTGAATTTAATGAGTTAGAACCTCATTTAGTATTGTTAGATATAAATTTGCCTAAATTTGATGGATATTATTGGTGTAGAAAGATCAGGCAGGTTTCTAATTGTCCAATTGTATTTATTTCTGCTAGGAGTGGAGAAATAGAGCAGATTATGGGAATCGAAAGTGGCGGTGATGACTATATCACTAAGCCTTTTTATTATGATGTTGTAGTAGCTAAAATAAAAAGCCAACTAAGAAGAGCCTATGGCAGCTATGCAACAAATTCTTCTGAAAGAATAGTAGAATTAGAAGGAGTAAGCTTATATCCTGAAAGACCAGAGATTGGATATAAAGATAAAAATATATTATTAACTAAGAAAGAGGCAGTTCTTGCAGAAATACTTATGAGAAACTATCCAAAAACAGTATCAAGACAATTGTTATTAGAGAAATTATGGGATGACGAATCCTTTGTAGAGGAGAATACTCTGAATGTAAATGTAGCAAGGCTAAGAAAACGATTTGAAGAGTTGGGCATAGATAATGCTATAGAAACTATAAGGGGAGTTGGTTATAAAATAGTAGTTACTTGGAGGAACTAGTATGAAGTTATTTTTAAAGGAACATATTTCATATATTTTAATATATATCTTTAATTTTTCTATATTATTTATTTTTTATAATTGGATAGGAGGGTTTGACAGCTTTTCAAATAGGATATATTTTATTTTCTTATGTTTGTTTATACTTTTTTTCTTTTTAATATATAAGTATTCTTCAAATAGAGAACTATATAAAAGATTATCGTCAAAATCTAAAAATATGGAAGAGATTTTAGTTTCCTTAGGAATATCTCCATTATCAATAGAAATAAATAATTTATTAAGAGAGCAATATAGATTATATCAAAAAGATATTGAAAAATATAAAGACAAACAAAAAGAAAATTTAACCTTTATAAATCAATGGGCACATCAAATGAAAACACCTCTTTCTGTAATAAATTTAATAGTACAGGAAAATGAAAATGAGCTCTATATGGATAATATAAAGAATGAATTAGAAAAGTTAAATAGAGGATTAGATATGGCTTTGTATATGGCACGGCTTGATGCTTTTACTCATGATTTTCATGCTGATAAGATAATGATAGAGCCCTTGATAAAACAAGTTATCAATGATATGAAGAGATATTTTATTATAAATAATGTTTTTCCAGAGATAGATATTCAAGAGAATTTAACTGTTTTTTCAGATTCCAAGTGGTTTATGTTCATTCTTGAGCAACTAATTACAAATGGTGTTAAATATTCCTATATGAAAAGTAACAAAATATATATAAAAGTCTATAAGGAATTGGATGAAGTAAAATTAGAAATAATTGATAGAGGGGTAGGGATTCCTAAAAAAGATATAAAAAGAGTTTTTCAGCCTTTTTATACTGGAGAGAATGGAAGAAGATTTGGAGAGTCTACTGGGATGGGGTTATATATCGTTGAAGAAGTATGTAAAAAATTATCTCATGATATAGAGATTGAATCGAAAGAAAACTTAGGAACTACTGTGAGGATAATATTTAACTAAGATTACAAAGATGTAATATAGATGAAATAAAAGTCGATAGTAGATATTTTCAAGGGATAATATAATAAGGCTATATTATATAAGAGAGGAATGGCATATATGAGAGAAATACTTAAAATAAGCAAACTTAATAAAGTATATGAAGGCAAAGTCGCCTATAAAGCCTTGAAAAATATTAACCTTAATATTGAAGAGGGAGAATTTGTCGGTATAATGGGACCATCAGGAAGTGGAAAGACTACATTATTGAATATTATATCTACTATTGATTTACCTACATCAGGAGAAGTGATTATTAATGGTTCTAATCCTCATGATTTAAATAATAGTGAATTAGCTATGTTTAGAAGGAAAGAATTAGGTTTTGTATTTCAGGATTTTAATCTATTAGATACCCTAACTATAGGGGAAAATATAATACTTCCTTTGACTTTGGATAAATATCCAGTAAAAGAGATGGAAGAAAAGCTCAAAGAAATAGTGAAAAAATTAGGGATTGAAGAAATACTGGATAAGAGAACTTATGAAATATCTGGAGGGCAAGCTCAGAGAGCAGCAATTGCCAGGGCAATAATAAATAGTCCCAGTCTATTATTAGCTGATGAACCAACTGGAAACTTGGATTCTAAGGCGGCTAAGGATGTTATGGAACTATTTTATAATATAAATGTTAAAGAAAAGGTTACTACTTTAATGGTTACTCATGATCCGTATACAGCTAGTTTTTGTCATAGGGTAATATTTATAAAGGATGGAGAGCTATATAATGAAATTTATCGTGGAAATAAACGAGAATTATTCTATCAAGAAATCATGGATATTCTTTCCTTGTTAGGAGGAGATAAAAATGACTTTACATCAATTGGCTTTTAATAATATTAAAAGAAATATGAATGCTTATACTGCATATTTTTTTAGTTGTATATTTGCAGTATTTATATTTTTTTCTTTTGCAATATCTTTATTCCATCCATTATTATTTAGCTCCTATGAAACTGGGTCTTCAATATTTATAGCTTTAACTATAGGAGAGGTTATAATTTTTTCCTTTGCTTTTTTATTTGTACTATATTCATTAAGTACATTTTTGAAAGCTAGAAAGAAAGAATTTGGAATTTTAACTATATTGGGAATGACTAAGAAAGATTTTAATAGACTAATATTTGTTGAAAATATAATGATAGGAGTTTTATCTATTTTATCAGGTTTGATAATTGGATTGGCTTTATCTAAACTATTTTTGATGTTCACTAGCAAGTTCTTAGGAGTTGAAAATTTAGGTTTTTATTTTCCATTAAAAGCTATAGCCCTGACTACTATCTGTTTTTCTATAATTTTTATACTGATTTCATTTATTACACCAAAACTAATTAGTATGGAAAAGACAGTGGAACTTTTAAAGGCAGGAAAAAAACCTAAGAAAGCTCCTAAAATTTCAATATCATTAGCCTTGATATCTATTTTTATGATAGGTTCTGGATACTATTTAGGTTTAACAGGAGATAGATATACACAAAGCTTTGTTCCCTATTTAATGGTGGGATTAATAGTTTTAGGTACTCTACTGTTATTTAATCAATTTAGTGTACTTGTATTGAATCTATTGAAAAAAAACAAAAAGATTTATTTAAATAAAACAAATTTACTATGGATTTCTAATCTTTCTTATAAAATAAAAGATAATGCAAGAATGTTATTTTTAGTGTCTATCACTTCTGCCGTAACTTTTATATCTGTAGGTTTACTTTATTCAATGAAGACTAATCAGGTTTCTTCAACTAAGATTCACTTTCCATTTCCTTTTACCTATGTATCCATGGAAGGAAATCAAGTGGAATTCACCCATTTGTCCAGAATAGAAGAAAGTCTCAAAGCTAAAGGGTTTTCTTATGGCAAATACGAGATAGAATATATAAAGGATACAATGGAAGGCAAAAAAGATTTCTATGCAATAAAACAATCAGACTTTAATAATATGGGATATGCCTTAGGTATAAAAGATATAAATGTTAATGAAAGTGAAGGAGTATTAATAAATTCTTATATGGACAGGAGAGAATGGGAAAAAGTAAAAGCATTCTATTCAGAAGTTTATCTAGATAGGAATGGATTAAAGTTTAATATAGTAGATACTATAGATGAAAATGTAGTTACTCAAGGCTTATTAAATACTATCATAGTAGTGGATGACCAGACTTTTAATAGTTTAAAAGGCAATATAGAGAAAGTATATCTTTATGATACAGAAAGATGGACGGAAACGGGAGAGATAGCTGTATCCTTGAAAAATGAATTTCAGCATAAATACGAAGACCCTTTTATATTCCTTACAGCCGGAGACATGTATGAAGTAGAACTACAGCAAGCAAATATATTATTATATATTGGATTTTTTATTTGAGTAATATTCTTTATAGGAGCAGGAAGCTTTTTATATTTTAGATTTTATAGTTCTCTAAATGATGAAAAGGAAAAATATAAAAATATTTCAAAACTGGGTTTATCCAATAAAGAGTTAAAAAAAGTTACAACAATTGAAACGGCCATTTTATTCTTTACTCCATATATTGTTGCTGCAATCCATTCTTTAATAGCTATAGAGATGTTAAAATCATCCTCTCAGGATATTATAGGCTCTAAATCTGTTGTAGTATTAATTGGATTTTTTATAGTGCAAGGGATATATTTTTTAGGAGTTAGGCAGAGGTTTAATAAGCATTTAGTAAAATATATAAGATAAAGAATATATTATGTTTTAAATAGATTTTTTAGAGATACTTCAATGAGATATACTATGAGAAAAGTAATTATTATAGTTATCCACCATTTGTCCATAATATATCCACAGGTAAAAAAGGACAAAATTAAATTATTGACAGTTTTACACAGACTTATACACATTATCCACAGAAATAATTCACAATCCACAATTTTAAATTCACATTTTATTAACAAAATGCATTTTTCAGAAAAAATTGTTAATAAAATTAGGATATTATGTTTTGTTTTAAATTAAAAAAAACTTAATATAATGTTATTATATTAAGTTTTAGGGTAATATATATAACAAATAGTATAAGCTATTATCTATAATGCTTATATGAAAGGAGCTGGGTTTATGAAATTAAATTTCACTGGAAAAAATATGGAAATAACAGATGCATTACGCGATGTAACAGAGAAAAAGCTAGGAAAATTGGACAAATATTTCCAAAAAGATATTGAGGGAAATGTCACTTTCAGTTCAGAAAAGAATAGGAAAATAATTGAGGTAACCATAAACCTACCTGGCACTATTATTAGAGCTGAAGAATCAACAGACGATATGTATGCATCCATTGATAAGACAGTTGATGTATTAGAAAGGCAAATTAGGAAACATAAGACAAAATTACAAAAAAGATACCAAAATAATGAAACCATTAGATTTGAAAATGTATTGCCTCTACCAATGGAGGATGATTCCGAAAAACCAAAACTAGTAAGAAAGAAGAGATTTGGACTAAAACCAATGTCATCAGAAGAAGCAATATTACAAATGGAGCTACTTAGACATAATTTCTACGTATTCTTAGATTCAGATAATGAAGGTGTAAGTATAGTTTATAAACGAAAAGACGGTAATTATGGATTGATAGAGCCAGAGCTTTAATATAGAATTACTTAAAAGGCAGGACGTATACCCTGCCTTTTTTATGTCAATCTTATAGTTGAAAGGAATATTAATAAGTGATAAAATAATATGATAGCTGTAATATTGAAGTTGAAAGGTGTGGTTTGGAATGGCGAGCCTATTTGAAAAATTATTTGGTACCTATAGCGATAGGGAATTAAAAAAGATTACACCTCTAGTAGATAAAATAGAATCACTAGATGGAGAGATGCAAAAATTAACAGATCAACAGTTAAAAGAAAAGACATTAGAATTTAAGAATAGATTAAATCAAAATGAAACCCTTGATGATATTTTACCAGAGGCTTTTGCAGTAGTGAGAGAGGCATCATATAGAGTACTTGGTATAAAACATTTTAGAGTTCAATTAATTGGTGGAATAATACTTCATCAAGGTAGAATCTCAGAGATGAAAACAGGAGAAGGTAAAACTTTAATGGCTACCTTACCAGCATATTTAAATGCCCTAACAGGTAAAGGTGTTCATATAGTTACAGTAAATGATTACTTAGCCAAAAGAGATAAAGAATGGATGGGTAAGGTATATGAATTTTTAGGTCTTACAGTTGGATGTATTGTTCATGGTATAAGTAATCAAGAAAGAAAGGCTGCTTATAATTACGATATTACCTATGGTACAAATAATGAATTTGGTTTTGATTATCTTAGAGATAATATGGTTATCTATAAAGAGGACATGGTTCAAAGACCGCTTTATTTTGCCATAGTTGACGAAGTGGATAGTATACTAGTAGATGAGGCTAGAACCCCTCTTATTATTTCAGGAACAGGAGACAAATCTACAAAGCTTTATGAAATGGCTGATAGCTTTGCAAGAACATTGACTAGTAGAATAATGGATCCTGGCGAAGAAAAGATGGATCCATTTAATAGAGAAATTAAAGAAGAAACTGTAGATTATGTAATAGACGAAAAAGCTAAGTCATGCTCTATTACTGAAAAGGGTACTGCAAAGGCAGAATCTTTCTTTGGTATTGAGAATTTATCCGATATAGAAAATATGGAAATAGCTCATCATGTTAATCAGGCTTTAAAAGCTAGATCTATAATGAAGAGAGATATTGATTATGTAGTGAAAGATGGAGAAGTAATTATTGTAGATGAATTTACTGGAAGACTTATGTATGGTAGAAGATATAGTGATGGACTTCATCAAGCGATAGAAGCTAAGGAAAAATTAAATGTAAAGAGTGAGTCCAAGACTCTGGCAACTATTACATTCCAAAATTATTTTAGAATGTATACTAAACTTTCTGGTATGACTGGTACTGCTAAAACAGAAGAAGCTGAGTTTAGAGAAATATATGATATGGACGTAGTTGAAATACCTACAAATAAACCTGTAATAAGACAGGATTTAGCAGATGTTATTTATCGTAGTGAAGAAGCTAAGTTTAGAGCTGTAGTAAGAGAGATCAAGGAGAAACATGCAACAGGTCAGCCTATATTAGTAGGTACTATTACTATTGAAAGATCAGAGTTGCTTTCCAAAATGCTAAAAAAAGAAGGTATTCCTCATGAAGTATTAAATGCAAAGCATCATGACAGAGAGGCAGAGATAGTAGCTCAAGCCGGTAGATTCGGTTCGGTTACTATAGCTACCAATATGGCTGGTAGAGGTACAGATATAGTCCTTGGAGGTAATCCTGAATTCCTTGCAAAGCAAGAGATGAGAAAGAAAGGATTTACAGATGAAATCTTATCTTTAGTAGATAGTTTCTATGATACGGATAATGAAGAAGTTCTAGCAGCAAGAAAGACTTATCAAGAATTACATGATAAATATAAAGTAGAAACTGATGCAGAAAATAAAAAGGTATTAGAAGCTGGTGGACTTCACATAATTGGTACAGAAAGACATGAGTCAAGACGTATAGATAATCAGCTTAGAGGACGTGCTGGTAGACAGGGAGACCCTGGTTCTTCAAGGTTTTACATATCCTTAGAAGATGATTTGATGAGATTATTTGGTGGAGAAAGAATAATTAATCTAATAGATGGTTTAAAAATGCCAGAAGATGAGCCTTTGGAACATTCAATGCTTACAAAATCCATAGAAAATGCCCAAAAGAAGGTAGAGGGAAACAACTTTGGTATTAGAAAGCATGTATTAAAATATGATGATGTTATGAATAAACAAAGAGAAGTTATCTATGGAGAAAGAAGAAAAGTATTAGAGGGAGAAGATTTAAGATCTCATATCCAGGAGATGGCTAAATCTCTAGTAATGGATAATATTGAAATATATACTAGACAGAGTAAATATCCAGAGGAGTGGGATCTAGAGGGATTAGAAAATTATGTAATGAATCTTTTCGATATCAATAAAAAATTCTTATCTTTCACAGATATAGAAAGTATTACAAAAGAAGCATTAATAGATAAAATAATTGAAAAGGCTGAAGAAAAATATAAAGCTAAGGAATTAGATTTTGGTGAAGAAAGATTTAGAGAAGTAGAAAGAGTAGTTTTGCTTCAAGTAGTAGATAGTAAATGGATGGATCATATAGATGCTATGGATCAGTTAAGACAAGGAATTGGTCTTAGAGCATATGGGCAAGAGGACCCTGTTCGTGCATATCAGAATGAAGGATTTGATATGTTTAATGAAATGACCCATAGTATTTGGGAAGATACTGTAAGATTCCTCTATCAAGTAGAAAATCCTGAAAAGGTTCAAAGAAAGAAAGTAGCAGAACCTGTATCTACCAATGCAGATGAAATAAGCAAAACTATTGTAAATAAAGAGAAAAAAGTAGGAAGAAATGATCCTTGTCCATGTGGCAGTGGAAAGAAATATAAGAAATGCTGTGGACAGAATGAGTAGTTAATAGTGAATAACTAATAGTGAATAGTTAAAAGACAAAAGACCCTAAACATCTACTAAAAACTTTTCACTATTCACTTTTCACTATTAACTAAAAAAATGGGGTGATATATTGCAGGATATTTATTTAGATAAAGAAAAACTTAATGAAATAAAAGAGACTGTTGAAGAATTGGGTGTTTCACTTTGACATCCAAGGACTTAGGGATAAGGTTATTGATTTAGAGCAGCAATCCTATGAAGAGGATTTTTGGAAAGAGATAGATAAAGCCCAAAAAACCATGCAGGAAATTAAGTCCTTGAAAAATCAAGTTAAAGAGTATGATGATTTGATAGAAGCAATAGAGGATTTAGAAACGTTAATAGATTTAGTCCTTGAAGAAGAAGCTTATGATATGTATAAGGAAATAGAAACAGGACTTAAGGAATTGTCCATAAAGGCAGATGAATTCAAATTAAGTACCCTATTATCCGGTGAGTTTGATAAGAATAATGCGATTCTTTCGATACACTCTGGAGCAGGAGGATTGGAAGCTCAAGATTGGGCTGAAATGCTCTTAAGGTTATATCGAAGATGGGCAGAGCAAAAAGGATTTCAAGTTGAAACCTTGGATCTTTTAGCAGATACTGAGGGTGGTATAAAATCTGTTACATTACTTATAAAGGGATATAATGCATATGGATATTTAAAATCTGAAAAAGGAGTTCATAGATTAGTAAGAATATCTCCATTTGACTCTGCTGGAAAGAGGCATACATCCTTTGCTAGTATAGATGTATATCCAGAGTTAGATGATGAAGTAAATATTGAGATTAATCCTTCAGATTTAAAAATAGATACTTATAGATCTGGTGGTGCTGGAGGTCAGCACGTAAATACAACAGACTCCGCGGTGAGAATTACACATATTCCCACGGGTATCATAGTTCAATGTCAAAATGAAAGATCTCAAATCAGTAATAGGCACACTGCTTTAAATATGCTAAAGGCTAAGTTAGTACAATTAAAAGAAGAAGAGCAAAAAGAAAAAATAGAAGACCTTCAGGGCAGCTATAATCAAATAGGCTGGGGATCACAAATAAGGTCTTATGTGTTCCACCCATATAGTATGGTGAAAGATCATAGAACCAATGCAGAAGTTGGAGATGTATATGGTGTAATGGATGGAGATATTGATATTTTCATAAATGAATATTTAAAACAAAAAGCCCTTTCATAAAAAGGGCTTTTTAATCGTAAAGTATCAAACATTAATTTAACTTTGGGATTTAAGACTTTGCTTGTTATTAAAGCTTTTTTATAGTAAAAGAGGAATTTTTGATTTTACGTCGAATAATTAATAATAGGAAAGTTCGTTTATGACCTAACCCAGTGAACGTAGATCCTATCGGACACCACTAAATTAAGCCCTATGGGGTAAATAGAGGTTGTGAACTGTAGGTAGGTCAAACGCAACACTTGCTACGCTCACTAACGTTCGCTTCGCTGTTCGTTTTGTCTACAATTGGCTAGTACTTATTGGACGAAAAGGCAACGAATAGAATTTATTATTGAGAGTGTCCGTTAGGACCAAATCTATGCGAATCTGAGAGCCCTTACAGGACTACTGAATTATATCCTGCGGAGCAAAGCAAGGTTGCAAATAAATTTGTGTTTCGAGACTGCGATAATTAAGTGGAGGGAAGATGAATATGGATATTTTAAAAGTGCTTGTTGATGAGTTTAAATTAAAACCTTATCAAGTAAAAAATACAGTGGAATTATTAGATGAAGGTAATACTATACCATTTATAGCCAGATATAGGAAGGAACAGACAGGAGAGTTACAAGACGTTGTTATAAGAGATTTATCAAATAGGTTAACTTATTTAAGAAACCTAGAGGCAAGAAAAGAAGAAGTTATAAGGCTTATTGATGAGCAGGGAAAACTTACTGATGAACTGAGAAAAGAAATTATAGATTCAGAAACACTCCAAAGAATTGATGATTTATACAGACCATTTAGACCAAAGAGAAGAACTAGAGCTACTATTGCAAAGGAAAAAGGCTTGGAGCCTCTTGCAGAAATCATATTTACTCAATCCTTAGATAAGGAAGAATTTAAAAATAGAATAATTAGCTTTATAGATGAAGAAAAGGGAGTAAATAACGAAGAAGAAGCTTTAGCTGGTGCTATGGATATTATTGCTGAAATAGTATCTGATGATCCGGATAATAGGGAAATCATTAAGAAAATTATTAATGATAAGGGAATTTTAGTAGTAGAAGGAGTAGACAAGGAAGAAAAAACTGTATATGAGATGTATTATGATTATAAAGAGCCTGTAAAAGCCATAGCAAATCATAGAATATTAGCTATAAATAGAGGAGAAAAGGATAAAAAGTTAAAGGTTGCATTAAATATAGATGGTGTTGATTTAATAGAGTTACTAGGAGATAGACTGATAAAAGATAAAAGCAAAGATACTGCAATTTACATACAAAGAGCGGTGGATGATGGCTATAAGAGACTACTCTTTCCTTCAATAGAGAGAGAAATAAGAAATAACTTAACAGAAAGAGCTGAAGAGGAAGCTATAAAGGTTTTTGCAATAAACTTAAAACCGTTATTGCTTCAGCCGCCAATTAAAGGAAAAACCGTAATGGCAATAGATCCTGGATTTAGAACTGGATGTAAGGTTGCCGTAGTTGATGAAACAGGCAAAATGCTAGATTATATTACAGTGTATCCTACAGAGCCTCAAAATAAGATAGAGGAAACAAAGATTAAGTTAAAAGCGTTAATCCAAGAGTATAGTGTAGACATAATATCCATTGGAAATGGTACAGCATCTAGAGAAACTGAAATGGTAGTAGCTGAAATGTTAAAGGAAGTAAACAGAGAAGTCTCCTATATAATAGTTAGTGAAGCAGGAGCATCAATATATTCTGCATCAGAAGTAGGAATAAAAGAATTTCCAGATTTAGACGTATCCATTAGAGGAGCTGTATCTATTGGAAGAAGGCTGCAAGATCCTATGGCAGAATTGGTGAAAATTGAACCAAGACATATTGGTGTAGGACAATATCAGCATGATTTAAACCAAGGGAAACTTGATGAAGCTCTTACAGGAGTTGTAGAGGATTGTGTAAATAGTGTAGGAGTAGATTTAAATACTGCATCTCCATCTCTATTAAAATATGTAGCTGGAGTATCTACTAGAGTTGCAAATAGTTTAGTTAAAGCTAGAGAAGAAATGGGTAAGTTTACCAGCAGGAAAGAACTCCTCAAGGTAAAGGGATTAGGAGAAAAGACTTTTGTCCAATGTGCAGGATTCTTGCGTATCCCTGGAGGTGATAATCCTTTAGATAATACAGGAGTTCATCCAGAATCCTATGAGGTAGCAGAAAAGCTACTTAAGATGGATTACTCTAAAGGAGAAATAGAAAAGATATCAGAGGAATTAGATATTGGGATTCCAACCCTTGAGGATATAATCAAAGAACTTGAAAAGCCAGGGAGAGACCCTAGAGATGAGATGCCGAAACCTATTTTGAGGCAAGATGTTCTTAAAATAGAAGATTTGAAGAAAGATATGGTACTAAGTGGTACTGTAAGAAATGTAGTAGACTTTGGTGCCTTTGTGGATATAGGAGTAAAAGAAGACGGCTTAGTTCATATATCCCAACTTTCTAATAGATTTATTAAGCATCCTAAGGAAGTTGTTAAAGTAGGGGATATAGTTAAAGTTAGAATAGTGGAAGTAGATATGGAAAGAGGAAGAATCGCTTTAAGTATGAAGGAAGCTTAGGCAATTAACAGTTTACAATTCATAATTCATAATTATAGGGAGCGAGTTTTGCTCGCCCGTAAATAATCATTGAATAATCAGAATATAAAATATATAATATTATTTAGGGTAACGAAATAAAAATAAGGGGGAATTTTAGTGATATTTATTAAAAATGGTACAATATACACTATGGCAGGAGATGTAATAGAAAATGGTTCAATACTTATAAAAGAGGGTAAGATAGTAGAAGTAGGGAAAGATATAATTGCCCCGCTAGATGCAGAGGTAATTGATGCTGAAGGTAGAATGGTAACTCCAGGATTTATCGATGCTCATTGTCATTTAGGAATGTGGGAAGAAAGTATAGGATTTGAAGGTGACGATGGAAATGAAATGACAGATCCTATAACACCTCAGTTAAGGGCAATCGATAGTATCAATCCTATGGATATTTCATTTGAAGAAGCATACCAAGGTGGAGTAACTACTGCTATAACTGGTCCAGGTAGTGCAAATGTAATAGGTGGTACTTTTGTAGCTATAAAGACTTATGGAAATAGAGTAGATGATATGATAATAAAAGACCCAGTGGCTATGAAGATAGCTTTTGGTGAAAATCCAAAAAGAGTATATAATGCTCAAAGCAAATCTCCTATGACTAGAATGGCTACAGCTGCAATACTTAGAGATACTCTATTTAAGGCAAAGACTTATCTAGAAAAGAAAGAAAGAGCAGAAGAACCTTCAAAAATGCCTGATTATGATATGAAGATGGAAGCTCTAATACCAGTTCTTAAGAAGGAAATTCCTTTAAAGGCTCATGCTCATAGGGCTGATGATATATTTACAGCTATTAGAATAGCTAAAGAATTCGATGTAGATATTACACTAGACCACTGTACAGAAGGTCATTTAATAGCTGACCAACTAGCTAAGGAAGGAAAACCTGCTATAGTAGGACCAACATTTGGTAATAGATCTAAATTTGAATTAAAAAACAAATCTTTTGATACTCCTAGAATATTAAACGAAGCAGGAGTTAAATTTGCAATAATTACAGATTCTCCAGTAATACCTTTACAGCATCTGCCATTATGTGCAGGACTTGCTCACAATGCAGGACTTCCTGAAATGGAAGCGTTAAAAGCTATTACAATAAATGCTGCTGAAATAGTAGGGTTACAAGATAGAATAGGAAGTATTGAAGTAGGTAAAGATGCAGATATTGCTATATTTGATGGAAATCCATTAAAAGACATAGACTGTAAAACCTTTGCTACAATAATTAATGGAGAAGTAGTTTATAAAAGATAGTGAATAGTGAATAACTAAGAGTGAATAGTTGAAAATACAAAGCGTTTTAATCTTTTTAACTATTCACTTTTCACTATTAGCTATTCACTGCATTTTGGAGGTGTTTATATGAAGCTAGGATTTATAGTTAATCCTATTGCAGGTATGGGAGGCAGAGTAGGATTAAAGGGGACAGATGGACCTGAAGTTCTAGAAAAGGCTAGAACCCTTGGAGCAGTACCAGAATCTCCAGATAAGGCCAAAAAGGCATTAAAGGTTCTATTACCTCTTAAAGATGAACTGGAGATATACACCTATCCAGGAAATATGGGTGAAGAAGAGGCAAATGACATAGGATTCGAACCAATAGTATTAGAAACTGAAAAGAATAATTTTAGTCCTAAGGACACAGAGGAAGCTGCAAAAAAGATGGTTGAGAAAGGAGTAGATTTAATACTATTTGCTGGCGGAGATGGTACTGCTAGAAATATTTATTCTGCCATTGGTACAGGGGTGCCAGTTGTAGGAATACCGGCAGGAGTTAAAATTCACTCCGGAGTTTATGCGAACCACCCAAAGGCGGCAGGAGAAATTGCTTTTAAATATCTTCAAGATGAACATATGGAGACAATAGAAGCTGAAGTAATGGATATAGATGAAGATGCTTTTAGAGAAGGTGTGGTAACGGCAAGACTATATGGATATATGAGAATCCCGCTAGAACCAAAATTAATTCAAACAACTAAATCAGGCGGTGGATTAGGGTCAGAAGAAGAGGCTCTAAATGGAATTGCTGATAGAATTATCGAGGAAATGGAAGAAGAACCAGATACTTTCTTTATAATAGGTTCTGGAACATCAACTCGACCTATTATGGAAAATCTAAATTTACCTAATACTTTATTAGGGATAGATATAGTAAAAAATAAGGAATTGATAGCTTCTGATGTAAATGAAAAGCAGATTCTAGATATAATCAGCGGATATAAGGCTAAAATAGTTGTAACTGTTATAGGTGGTCAGGGTTATATCTTTGGAAGAGGTAATCAGCAAATTAGTGCAGAGGTTATCAAAAGAGTAGGGAAAGAAAATATCCGAATAGTAGCACCTAAGAATAAAATTTTAGCTCTGGAGGGTAGACCACTTCTGGTTGATACAGGAAATGAAGAGGTAAATAGTATGTTCAATGGATATATGAAGGTTATAAATACCTATTATGCTGAGTCTATAGAAAAGGTAGAAGGATTATAGCTATGAAAAAAGGCCCTAAATTGGAATACAAATTTCATTTAGGGCCTTTTTATTTTTAGAAGCTAATTAATTGTGTATACATATTCCGCTTGAGTCCAGTAGAGCTTCAAATATGGCTTCTGAGGTAGTTGGGTGAGGATGGATTGTTTTAGTTAAATCCTCTACCTTAAGTTTATTAGTCATTGCTATAGATATTTCATTGATTAAATCTGTAGCATTTGGACCTACTATAGAAGCACCAAGTATTTCCTTAGTGGATTTATCAACAATAATTTTTACGAAGCCTTCTGAAACTCCTAATGTTAAAGCCTTTCCATTGGAGGCAATAGGGAACTTTCCTATCTCTATATCCATATTATTATCTAGGGCATATTTTTCACTAATTCCTACACTTGCGATTTCAGGATCTGTAAATATAGCACTTGGCACAACATTATAATTCATATTATCTTCTATACCCATTATATTATTAGCAGCTACAACACCCTGAGTAGAAGCTATGTGAGCCAATTGTATTGTTCCAGTAGCATCTCCGACAGCAAAGATATTTGGAATACTTGTCATCATTTTTTCATTAACCTTTATACCACGTCTATTATCATTTAATTCCATATCTAATTTATCGATACCAAGGTTATCTAAATATGGTTGTCTACCTATTGATATCAGCACTTTATCTGTGGTTAAATATTTTTTATTTCCATTATTAGTAAAGGTAATAATACATCTTCCCTTCTCGTCCTGAATAATTTCTTCTACCTTAGAACCAGTATATATACTGATTCCTTTATTTTCAGCAATTTCTTCTATTTCTTGAGATACATCCTCATCTAGACCGGGTAAAAGTCTATCCATGAATTCCACTACAGATACTTTTGTACCAAAGGTATTGAAGATAAATGAGAACTCCATTCCTATTACTCCACCGCCGATTACTACCATTTCCTTTGGAAGTTCATTTATTTCCATTATTTCCGTACTGCCTAATACATTATCTAAGTCAATTCCCGGTATCGGTAATTTACTCGTAGTTGAGCCTGTTGCAATAATTATATATTCTGCTTTTATTGTAGTTTCTAGATATTTGGTTTTTACAAATACAGTATTCTTATCTAAGATTTCACCAGAGCCTTTAACAAATTTAATATTGTTTTTTTCCAATAAATGACTAATTCCTTCTCCTAATTGAGTAATAACTTGATTTTTTCTGGAGATTACCTCATTAATATCTAGACTATAATTTTCAACCTTGCAGCCATAGTTGTGAGATTCCTTAATATTTTTAAAGACATCTGCAGATTTTACCAAAGACTTTGTAGGTATACATCCTCTGTTTAGGCATGTTCCCCCTATGCTATCTTTTTCAACAAGGATTACATCTGCCCCTAATTGAGCCAGCCTAATAGCAGCCACATAACCACCGGGACCTGAACCTATTATAGCTACTTTAGCATCTAGCTTTTCTTCTTTAGGCTTTATTAAACCTTTAAAATAGTCAAAGGAAGGTTCTTCTTTCTTTTCAATCTGAACTTCTTCTCCATCTACTACTGCCAAAATATCTCCTAATTTTAGATTTGCTCCTAATTTTACTTTTATATCTTTAATAACTCCCTTTACATTCACATCTAAATCCATTGTTGTTTTATTTACTTCTATTGCAAGTAAAGGAGTATTTGGGTCTATGCTATCTCCAGGTTTTTTATAAATCTTAGTAACCTTACCCTTCTTAATTCCATTTAAGCCTTCAAACTTGACTTCGAGAATCATTTTACTTCCTCCCAATCCTATTATTTGAAATCGTTTTCAAATTCATCTATGCTGGCTTTAAGTAAGGTTGAAGAGTATGCCATAGAAGGACCTCCACCGAAAGCTACTGCCACCATAGCGGCCTCCATAATTTCCTCTCTAGTAGCACCGCTTTCTAATGCCTTATAAACATGGAAGGCTATACAGTATTCACAACGATTATAAGCACCAATTGCAACACTTATTAATTCCTTTGTTTTAGTATCAAGGGCGCCGTCTTCATAAGTAGTGCCTAATAAATTCATGAATGCACCTAAATGCTTTTCATTACTAATACCTACATCTTGTAAACCGTTAATAAACTCATTTAAATAATCTCTTGGACCTTTGGACATTTAAATTCCTCCTTATATTATACTTGCTATACTAATACTTAGTATAGCAAGTATAATATAATAGGTCAACAAAATTTTCACAATTTTTGACCTATATTTAATAAGATTTTTTCTATTACCTTCAAAAATATTTGAATTTCCTCTTCTGAAATATCCATAGTGAAAGTATCTGCCATCTTTTGGCCTTCTGGTAATAGTTCTTCCCTGTAATGTTTACCTTTATCTGTCAACGAAATGATAGTTATTCTTCTATCATTTTTATCCTTAGTTCTAAGAATATAATCTTCCTTTTCCATTCTATCTATTAATCTGGCAACTGTGGATTCCTTTATATCCATTAAATCTCCTAATTCCTTTTGATTGATTCCATCATATTTACCCAAATAATAAAGGGCTATCCATTGGACCCTGGTTATGCCTAATTTCATCAATCTATCATTGAATTCATCTGCCATTTTTTTAGCTGCTTTATTGGTAATAAAAGAAATACATGCATCTAAATCAAACAATATAAACACTCTCCTATCTATATATATTATAACCTATGATTAAGGTTTTGTGAAAGAGGGGAGTATTATATTTTGAGGATGCTTAATACTTGACAATAGATATATGGAGATTTATAATTAAATTAAGATATATCTTCAGGGGGAGGTGTAAGTCCTCACCGGCGGTAAAGCCCGCGAACCGATAAATTCGGTTGACTTGGTTAGATTCCAAGGCCGACAGTTACAGTCTGGATGGAAGAAGATGTAGTAGACTTAAATTATTTTGATTAGTCTATTTTTGGACCCCGGAGATTTTCTTCGGGATTTTTTTATGACCTAACACAGTGAGCAAATAGATTTGAGTTGCAAAACTGCGATAATCCCGAGAAAATAAAACTTTTGGAGGGATTTTATGTACACATTAAGTAAAGAGACATGGAATACTAAAACCATGGTAAAGATTTCTGTGCTTGGAGTAATTTCTTTTATTCTTATGTTTTTTGAAATTCCAATGCCATTTTTAGCGCCAACATTTATGAAGATTGACATTAGTGACTTACCATCTTTAATTGGTTCCTTTGCCATAGGACCTATGGCAGGAGTAATAATTCAACTTTTAAAGAATGTATTAAATGTTTTAATCGAAGGAAGCACGACTGGTGGAGTAGGAGAATTGGCTAATTTTGTAGTAGGTTCTGCATTTGCTTATACAGCAGGGTTTGTATATTATAAGAAGAAGACCTTTGGAAGAGCTGTAGTAGGGCTATTATTAGGAACTGTAATCATGACTATAGTTATTACTCTTGCAAACTACTTTATAATGTTTCCCCTATATGCAAAGCTAATGGGGCAGGATATACAAGTATTTGTAGATATGGGTACTGCAATAAACAAAAATATAACGGATTTAAAAACCATGATGCTAATTTCAGTAGTACCTTTTAATCTACTAAAAGGTGTTATGATAACAGCATTGACATTATTAATATATAAAAGAGTATCACCTATACTTCATAAATAAAAAATTGATAGAGAATGTTCTCTATCAATTTTTTTCATTTTAACTTCTCATCAATGAATTTCAATAAAAGTCAAGTTAGCAATTTTTTAAAGGTAAAAGTACATTTCAAGTGAGGATTATATATATTGACATGTATTGGCAATAAGGTTACAATATATCTAACCTGATTAGGTATCGGAGGAGATAAATTGAGTTATTCAAGCGAGGTTTTGAGAGGAAATACAGAAACTATCATTTTAGCCATTCTTATGGAGAATGATTCATATGGTTATGAAATTATGAAAACTATTATAGAGCGCGGAAAAGGATTAATAGATATTAAAGATGCTACAGTTTATACTGCTTTCAAACGTATGGAAAAAGATAAATTAATTACAAGTTATTGGGGAAACGAAGAAAGCGGTGCAAGGCGAAAATATTATAGAATTACCCCCCAAGGTAGGGAAATATATATTCAGAAAGTCAATGAATGGAAGGAAATAACTATTATTATGAATAATTTGATTGGGAGTGGGCTATAATGGAGGAAAAATTAAAAAGATATATAAATAGGAAGTTTCTGCTATACCCTAAAACAAAGGAGATTCTGGAAGTTCGTGATGAGTTATACTCCATAATGCTAGATAAATATAATGATTGTTTAAATATGGGGATTACACAGGAAGAGTCTTATAAGAGGGCAACTGAAATGACGGCTGATTATAAGGAAGCAATTAGAGAAGTAGAAAAAGGTAGTTCTCTTGGAGCATTGAAAAAAACCCTTGTTAATATAGGCTCATTTACTACATTTTATTTCATTATACTGACATTTATATATTTTTTTGTAAGCGTGATTATTTTAAAATCTTTTAATAAAACATGGCTAATTGTTGTAGGGGGTTCTTTTATATATTTAGTATATTTTTCAATAAGCTTATATGAATATGCTAAATTGTTTAGTTTCAAAGCACTCGGAAGATGGGGTATAGCATTTATCTATATTAGTTTAATACCATTAATCTATGTATTTCCATCATTATATTTATCTATAGTATATTCAAAAAATATATGGAACCGTAGTTGGCTAATAATTATAATTATAGTATTTTTCTACATAATAACAGATTATATAGTAAATAGAAAGCATATATCAATTGTAGAAAAAGATATTCGACTTTTTGCTTCAGGATTTATATTAACAACATTTTTATATTTATTCATATCAATGAAATTTAAGATTTGGAGTATTGCTTGGGTTCTATATGTGCTTTATTTATCATTGATATCAATTATATTCCACATTGGTAGAAATAAAAGAATGGATTAAAGGGAGAGGTGCTAATTATGAGTCTTATAGATATTTGTGTTTTTGGAGATTCGATTGGCAAAGGCATAGTATTACAGTCTGAAACAAGTCGATATAAGGTAATTAAAATGAATTTAGAGAAAATATTTGGGTTGGAAGAAATAAATATTAGAAACTATTCTATGTTTGGATGCACTGTTTCAAAGGGTTTATCAAATATTAAGAGACATGCAACTGAAATTATGAAATATAAAAATGTCTTTTTAGAATTAGGCGGTAATGACTGTGACTTTAATTGGAAAGAAATAGCCGAGAATCCAGAAAAAGAACATTTTCCTAATACACCGATTATTGAATTTAGAAGATTATATGAGAGTTTAATTGGAGAAATACGTAATAACGGTGGGAGTCCAATAATGATTAATCTTCCACCTCTTGATCCTAAGAGATATTTTAATTGGATCTCTAAGGATTTAAATGAGAGAGGTATATTGCAATGGCTTGGTGATGTTAATATGATTTATAGGTGGCAAGAAATGTATAATGTAGAAGTTATGTTATTGGCTAATAAAATGGGTGTTCCAATAATTGATATACGTTCTGCATTTTTGAAATATAATAATTATAGTGATTTTTTATGCTCTGATGGTATTCATCCCAACGATGCTGGATATGAGCTAATTTATAAGACCATTGGAGAGCAGTATATGTTTACTATTGGTTATTAAAATTAATAATTATAATTATGGAAGGAGTGTTAAATATGTCTAAATTTGTTTTAACATGTTGTTCTACAGCAGATATGCCCTATGAATATTTTTTAAAAAGGGATATACCTTTTGCTTCTTTTCATTTCAACATGGACGGGAAAGAATATATAGATGATCTCGGTCAGACTATGTCTTTTGAAGAATTTTACAGTAGAATTGAGGGGGGAGCAATGCCTACTACCTCTCAGGTAAATGTAGGAGAGTTTATAGATCTTTTTGAACCTTTTCTTAAGGAGTCAAAAGATATTTTGCATATTTCTCTTTCTACAGGTTTATCAGGTGCTTATAATTCAGCATGTATGGCAAAGGAAGAATTATTATCTAGGTATCCGGAACAGAAAATTATGATTGTTGACTCTCTAGGTGCTTCTTCAGGTTATGGATTACTTACTGATTTAGCTGCTGATATGAGAGATAGAGGTTCAAGTATTGAAGAGGTTTATGAATGGTTAGAGGGAAATAAATTAAATGTACATCATTGGTTTTTCTCTACTGATTTAACGCATTATAAACGTGGTGGTCGTATATCTGCTACATCTGCAGTTGTAGGGAATCTATTAAATATATGTCCTTTATTAAATATGAGCTATGATGGAAAGTTGATTTCCCGTGAAAAAATTCGTGGGAAGAAGCATGTAATTGCAGAAATAGTGAAAAAAATGAAGAAACATGCAGAGAATGGGATAGAGTATTCAGGTAAATGTTTTATATCCAATTCTGCATGTTATGATGATGCACGTATGGTTGCTGATTTAATTGAAGAAAAGTTCCCTAATCTAAAGGGGAAGGTAATGATTAACAGTGTAGGTACCGTAATAGGTTCTCATACAGGCCCTGGCACAGTTGCTCTTTTCTTCTTAGGAGATAAGAGAATAGATTAATTTTAAACGATTATTCCTCCATGGATTAGTTAACATTTGCTATTATAGCATAGTATTAATCATATGGAGGATAATTATTATTTTAGTCCATTTTTAGCAATAACTACTTTTATGTCTTCATAAGTAAATTCTTCTGGTAATAATTCTTTTATTGGCTTTAATCTTTCAAATCCTATTCTATTTATTACTTCCAGTATCTTTTCCTCTTTTATAGGGGTGAGAAATCTTGACCAATTTACAGTTTGGCCTTGTTCTTCACATTTAGAAAGATGCTCAATAATAGTATTTATGGTAAAATTTCTTGTTTTTGATATTTCTTCTAAAGATAATCCTTCCTGATAACAATTGTAGGTTGATTTATACCTATCCACTAAATCCTCTCTTACTATTTTTTCATCTCGGGAAATGATTGAGGAAACTCCATTTTTTATACAGTAATCAGTGATTACCTTTAGAAAGACTTCACCATAGCTTTCATATTTCTTTAGGCCTAATCCTTTTATCATCATCATAGATTCCTTATCTTGAGGAAAAAGGGATGCCATTTCAATTAGTGTAGAATCATGGAATATCATAAATGGAGCTAATTTCTTATCTTGAGATAGAGAATATCGTACTGATTTTAATTCTTGGAATAATTCTTCATCGAAGTTTTCATTCATATCCTTTATTGATAATCCCTTTTTATCTTTAGATGATTTAATTTCTATTAAATGCTTCTTATGATATACTTTAACTTGTCCTCTTAAGACCTCTCCAGCAGTTTGGGATAATTTTAATACTGGAAATTTATCTGCTGTTACATAGATATATCCTCTAGAAACCAAGGTCATTATAATTTCTCTTAATGAGCCTTCACTATATTCCTTCATAATCCCATAGGTTGAAACATTATCTAGGCCAAACTCTATTATCCTCTTATTTTTTGAACCTCGAAGTACCTGAATTACTGTAGTCAGTCCATATCTTTCCTGGACCCTATATATACAGGACAGTATTTTTTGAGATTCTATGGTAATATCCACCATCTCAGACCTATCTAAACAATTTCCGCAATTTCCACAGCTTGACTCAGTTATCGTTTCCCCAAAATACTCCAATATACTATTTCTCAAACAGTTATTTGTATGACAGTAGTCAATTAGATATTGAAGATTTTGATATAATAAAGTTTCCCTTTCCATAGATATAGGATTGCTCTGTATCAATAATTTTTGCTTTACTATATCTGAAGGTGAATATAATAGGGTACAGCGACTGGGTTCTCCGTCACGGCCTGCACGTCCGGCTTCTTGATAGTATGCCTCCATATTTTGAGGCATATTATAATGGATTACAAATCTAACATCTGGCTTATCTATGCCCATACCAAAGGCATTGGTGGCTATTATTATCTGAACTCTATTAAATATAAAATCATCTTGATTTCTCTGGCGAATATTTGCATCCATTCCACCATGATATCCTATTACGGAAAAGCCTTCTTCACTTAGCTTCTCAGTTAATGATTCTACAGTTTTCCTTGTGGAGCAGTAGATGATCCCTGACTCATTTTGAAAGCTATTTCTTATATAATCTACTATATATGAATATTTATTGCTTACCTTTAGAACCTGATAATATAAATTTGGCCTATCAAATCCGATTATAGACTCTATAGGATTTTTAAGGGCTATCAAAGACTTGATTTCCCTAACTACTTCTTTGGTGGCTGTTGCCGTATAACAAGCGACTATAGGTCTATTATAAAAGGTTTTGATAAACCTTGGAATTTCTACATAGGATGGTCTAAAATCATGACCCCATTGACTGATGCAATGAGCCTCATCAACTGCCACCATAGATACTTTGATGCTATTTACTAAATTAATAAAGGAAAAAGTATTTAAACGTTCCGGAGCTACATAGATTATTTTATATTTGCCTTCTTTTATTTCTTGTACTCTATAATTAAATTCATTATCATCTAAAGTACTGTTTATGAATGTGCCTGATATTCCGATCTCATTTAATGCATCTACTTGATCTTTCATCAGTGATATTAAGGGTGAAACAACTATTGTAACACCTTCCAGCAATATAGCCGGTAATTGATAGCAAAGAGATTTTCCACCTCCTGTAGGCATTATACCTAGGACATCTCTTCCTGCTAAAATTCCTCTTATTAAATTTTCCTGACCCTCTTTAAACTCCGTATATCCAAAATAAGTTTTAAGAGCATTATAAATATCCAAATATACCACCTCATACATAATTTTATACTTTTATTCACCTAATATCAAGAATATAAGAGAAGATATAAATGTGTTATCATATGCTATTTTTATGATATAATGTGTGTCGTAGGTCTGCATTTTGTGAAATTGATAATATTGATGAAATTACAGGGGAAGAGTTATATGGAAAAATCTAAAATTTTAGTGTTAGAAGACAATAAAATAATAAGAGAAGGAATTAAGGAGTATTTGGAAGAAAATAATTATATAGTCGAGGAAGTTACTACAATCGAAGAATTTTATAATAAATTTATTGATGATATAGATATATTTTTATTAGACATTAATCTTCCAGATGGAAATGCCTTTAATATTGCCCCTAAAATAAAAAAATTGAAAAAACCTATAATTTTTCTTACTGTTAGAGATGAAGAAGAAGATATAATAAATGGTCTAAAAATTGGAGGAGATGACTATATTACAAAACCTTTTAAACTAAGTATTTTAAAGGCGAGAATAGAAACTGTTTTAAGAAGATATAAAAATGAAAATGGTAGATTTATTTATTATGATAAAATGGTTTTAGATATTGAAGGAACAGCACTCTACATAGACGGTAACGAAGTAGAATTAAGACCTAAGGAATATTTATTATTAGAAACTTTCATGAAGAATATAGAAAAAACCTTGACCAGAGATTTTCTTATGGAAATTACTTGGGATAACTATGAAGAATTTGTTAATGACAATACTTTATCAGTCACTATTAAAAGATTAAGGGAAAAACTTGAAATCTACGGTAAAAATATTAAAACTATAAGAGGTTTAGGATACAAATTAGAGAGCTATAAATAGACTTAGGAGAATAAATATGAAAAACAAGAAAATATTTATAATTATATTTCTTACAAGCTTAATATTATTCTTTTTCTTATATAAAGTTATTGACGGAATATATTATAGAGAAGTTTCCAATTTAATTGATTTGGAGGTTTATGGATATGGCGGTTCTATGACCATTTATGGAGATAGATCTCTTGTATTAATATTAATAGTCTTATTTAGTATTATTACATCTTCTGTTTTTATTTATATTTATAATCAAAGGGAAAAAAACTTTTTAGAATATATAAAAATGATAAAATCAAAGTTAAGCTCCTTATCTGAAGGTGATTATTTCATATCTATAGATGAAGTAAATAGTCTTGGAGCATTATATGATGAGCTATATAAATTAGTTCTAGAATTGAGAGAGGGTAGAGAACTAGCTATAAGAGATAAGCTGAAGCTTAAAGAAAATTTAGAGGATATATCCCATCAATTAAAAACGCCTTTAGCATCTATAGAAATACTCATTGAATTATATAAAGAAAATAAAGATGAAAAACATCTTGATAAAATCGACTGTGAGCTTTCTAAAATAAATTATTTAATATCTTCAATGCTTACCATTGCAAGACTGGATGTGAATCAAATAGAATTTAAGTCTGAAGAATTTTCTATTAGAGAGGCAATCAATGCTAGTATAGAAAGTTTGGAAGCCCAAATCCAAGAAAACTCTATAGAAATTTTAGCAGACGGAGAAGATTTCACAATAATTGGGGATTTTTATTGGATTGTGGAGGCCTTAATAAATATTGTTAAAAATAGTATTGAATATGGAAGATCTCAAATTCAGATTATGACTAGAAAAACCAATGTTTATTCAAAAATTATAATCAAAGATGATGGAGAAGGCTTTTCAAAGGAGGACCTAAATAAATTGTTTCAAAGATTTTATAAATCAAAAAATAGTGCAGCAGGAGCAGGTATAGGACTCAATCTTTCAAAAAATATATTGGAAAAACATAATGCTACAATCTTCGCTGAAAATGACAGGGGGGGAAAATTTACAATTAAATTTTATTGAAAGCCAGAAAAGAGCATATCTTTATTCATTATCTTTTCTGGCTTATTTTTATTTATATTCTGTCACTTAAATGTAAGATTCGTCGTATATACTTTAATTGAGGTGATAGTATGGAAATATTAAAGACTATAAATATAACAAAAAGTTATAGGGATGGAAATCAGACAAAAACAGTACTTGATAATGTAAATATCTCTATAAATCGAGGAGAATTTATAGGGATATTTGGACCTAGTGGAAGTGGTAAAAGCACTTTATTAAATCTCATAGGAGGTTTAGATAGACCTTCCAGAGGAGAAGTATATATCGAAAAGGAGAGAACTGACAATCTCACTCAATCAAAGCTTGCAATATACAGACGTAGAAGGATAGGTATAGTCTATCAATTCTACAATCTTATGTCTAATTTAACTGTAGAGCAAAATATTTTACTTCCTTTACTAATGGATGATAAGGAGCCAGATTTAGAATTATATGAAAAAGTCATGAATATAATTGATTTAAAAGAAAGATTAAAAAGTTTCCCCGAAGAATTATCAGGAGGAGAACAACAGAGAGTAGCTATTGCAAGAGCATTAATTAACAAGCCTTCTATCGTCTTACTAGATGAGCCAACGGGTAACTTAGATAGAGAAAATAGAAATAAAATATTTGAACTATTAAAATATTCAAACTCAGCTTTTAATCAAACTATGTTAATAGTCAGCCACGATGAAGAAATAGTTAATAAAACTGATAGAATGCTTCAAATAGAAGATGGAAGAATTATTAGGGATGTGAGTTTGCAATGAAACTCTATGATATATATATTAAAAACTCCCTGAATAGAGAAAATAAAAGGTTAAAAACACTTCAAATTACCATATTTTTAGCTGTGATAGCTTTCTCGTTGTTTATATTATTATTTGGCACCATAGTAAGAAACGATCAAGAAATGGCAGAAAAGATAACAGGAGATTTCCATACAAGGATACCAGTAAGTTTAGACAGTGAAAAGGTCAATATCTTAGAAAGTAATGTAAATATTAAAAAACTAGGTTATTTAGGGAAAAAGGGAATTGAAAAAGGCTCCGATAATAATTTTTCTTTTCATATATTTTTAGGAGATAAGAATTATTTTGATACCATGAAGGTAGTTTTATCAGAGGGGGAACTGCCAAGGAAAGAAAATGAAGTTCTAATTCCTAAATTGACAGCTAAAGATTTAAATCTCCAAGTTGGAGAATATTTAAATACAATTGATAAAGATAATGTTAAGCATGATTATAAAATAACAGGATTAATGAATTATTATACAAGAAGTTGGGAAGAAGAAATCCCGATTTACAGCTATATGGATTCTGATGCTTTAAAAACCAACGCTTATAGGGTAGTTATTTGGTATAAAAATATAAAAGATACTTATAAATTGACACCTAATTTATATGATATATTAGGAATTGATTATGAGAAAGCCATAAATGAAGGAGATTTTGGATATAACTTTTTATATCTTAGCAGCCATTTTGTAAATCCAGATGATATGCGTATATATACAAGCAGCGAAAGATATCCAAAGATATTTGTAATGGGATTGATACTAATTGGAGGATTTTTTATAATCATAATTAAAAACATTTTTTTGGTTTGGGAAAAATCTCATATAAGGGAATATGGTTTGCTTCTAAGTGTTGGAGCCAGAAAAATAGATATTGTGAAGATGATTATAAAAAGATTGATTAAAATTGCTATTAAACCCATACTTTTAGGGGTTATTGCCGGGACAATGCTAGACTTTTTCATTATAAGAATTCTCAATAAATATTATCTTTTGTCTCAGATGAATATGTCTTCCGAAAACATTAAGAATTTAAGAGTCATAATTAGTCCCCTATCAATTTTAATAATCTTAGTGGTAAGTACATTGATTTTATTAGTTGCATCTTTATCACCTGTATTTAAGCTTTCAAAATTAAATCCTATAGACTCTATGAAATTGTATCGAAGTGATGATAAACATTCTAGAAAATCCTATAAGCTTAGGAGAAGTAATTTCATTGGAGATTTGTCAAAAATAAATGCGAAGAAAGATAGAAAAAAGACCTTGATAACCACACTGTCAGTATCAATATCATTATTACTTCTCAGTGTATTATTAGCACTTTCTTCTGCCCTGGATCTTGAACTAAAACACAATAGACCTAATGAGTTATCTTATTATAATCACAAAATTAATTATTTTAGTCCACAGGCTATACCTAAGGACTTAATCTCAGAATTGACTAATAATTTTGAAGAAGAATATATTAGTTATAGAAAGTATGGCTTTTATATGGAATTGAGCAATGATTATGAAAAGATATTAGACCAAGAATACCTACGTGAATTATATCCTAAATATGTAGAGGACAATAAATATGAAGAAATTGGTATAAATCTAATAGGAATTGAAGGCAATAAATTTGGGGAGATTGTTGAAAACTTTAATTTAAAATTGGAGGATTTTAGTAATGGAAATAAATGTATCATAGTAAATACGATTCCAATTGATTTTACTAAGCCTTACAGTAGATTAGAATATACAGATGCTATTGATGAAAATGTGGAAACTATTAGAGTAAATGCAAATCCATCATCCTTTAAAGAGAAATTAGAAGGCTTTGATTTAGAAGTTTTAGATTATACAATGGACCCAAATATATTAAAAATTCCACAATCTAGGACCTCCTTAATTGCTATAATGCCAATGGATAATTTTATTTCCATTTTAAATAATTTAGATACGGCAGCAGATGTCTTTAATTTAGAGAGTCTTTATTTGAAAACATCTGAATATGCAAACCTTGAGGAAATCAAAAATAAAACAAAAGAGTATCTTAATATTAGAGATCTAGAATTTTTCAATAGAGAAAATTTATATGCTTTTGAGTCAAATTCTAATAAAATGTTATATTCATTAATTTTAATAGTTACTATATTTATTGCAATAGTTGGAATATCAAGTTCTTATAGTGCAACTAACAGTATGAGAGAATCTAGGAAACAAGAATTTGTTTTATTGCAGATGGTTGGGATGGATAAAAGCATCTTAAAAAAACTAATAATCAGAGAAGTTAATTATAATATGCTATTTATAGTGATTATAAGTATTTTCTTTCTCTTAATATCTGCTTATATCGGCACTACCGCTTATGATTTTTTCAAGACCTTTGAGGTATTATTAAATATGAAAATTTATCTTTGGTTATTATATTTACTCTTGATATATATAATCCTTAGGAAAAATTATCTTAAGAATTTAAAAGATGTAGAATTGACAATGAATAGTAGAATTATGTAGGTGAGAATATGAGGAAGAGTATAATATTATTTTTATTGCTTTTACTGTTACTATTTGTAATTTTTCCAAGGACTGGTGTATATGCATTTCTCTTTGATAGAGGAAATTATGGATATATAAATGAATCTTCAACTGAAATAATTTCAGATTTAGATGAACTTAGTCCCAGGACTAGAGAATTGGCAATCAAGTTTTTAGAAAAGTGTGAAGAAAAGGGGCTTTCTGTACGAATTACAGAAACTTATAGAACCCAAGCTCGACAAGAGATGCTATATAAACAAGGGAGAACTACATCCGGTTTAGTTGTCACATGGACTAAGAATAGTAAACATACAAAGAGGCGTGCATTTGACATTTGCGAAAACAATACTGATGATCCCTATGGAGATTTGGAGTTTTTTAGAAAATGTGCAGAAATTGGTAAGGAAGTGGGGCTTACTCCAGGCTATTATTTTGAAAGATATCAAGATATGCCTCATTATGAATTAAATAGATGGTGGCTGCGGTAATTATCAAGTATCCCCCTGAAGAAATGGATAGCTATCCATTTCTTCAGGGGGTTTATATTATTTCTTCTTAGGGTTTAGTTTTTCCACATCACATAGTAAAGCTTTATAAATAGGGAATCCAGAAATATAGTCACAATTTTCATCATCAGTTAAATGATTAGTATTGGATTTTGCCCAAGCTTCAGCTTGATAAGCAGAGCCACCCCCCATATTCAATTCTATTTCACCTGATGGAATTTCATAAGTAACTTTAGCTACAAATTCGACCTGATTTCTTTTAGTTTTAACTCGTACCTTATCTCCATTTGCTATATTACGATTTTCTGCATCATCTGTATTGATCCATACCAAGGGTTCTGGCTGCATCTTTAGTAAACCAGGTATATTTAAAAATTGTGAGCGGAAGGTAGTAGGGATACGTGTCCCTGTATTTAGAATTAAAGGATAAGTTTTTGCCAATTCTGGTTGACTCACAGGACTTTCTATAGGCTCCATATATTCTGGCAATCCTGGATATCCAAACTTTTCAAGTAATGATGACTTAATTTCAAATTTCCCAGAAGGTGTAGGGAATCCCGGCTTACCATCTTTACGAAATTTACCATTTTCATATTTTTTAAATGTTCTTTCTGCCATAGGATACTTGATGAAACCATCCCTATTCAATTGTTCCGCCAACTCTTTGCTTCCTAGGGCCCTCTCCAAAAGCTCAGACTCATCCTCAGGATAATTCTCACCATAGCCAAGTCTCTTTGCTATATCATGTATAATGAAAATATCCGTGCGTGCTTCACCAACTGGGGCTACTACACGGGTTCTTTTTTTGATGGTAGGGCCATGTACAACATAGGATTCATCTTCAAAATATGTAGTTGCAGGTAATACAACATCTGCATACTTACAATCCTCTGTAAAGTATCTATCTATTACAACAAAAAATTCTAATTTAGATAGAGCTTCAGCAAATTTATTTGGATTTGGATAGCTGGTTAAAATAGATGAACCTAAGTTTAATAAACCCCTTACTGGATAAGGATTATTTTCTAAAACTGCTTGAGGGAATTTCATAAAGTGGGCATTTTGCATTAATTCACAGAACAAAGGATATTCATTGGCACCAATAGGTTTTCTATCTGGTTTTTTACAGTAAATTTCTTTTACTCTATTTACTGTTGGTGAATTTAATAGTATGCCTCCTGGAATATCTATCTTTCCTAATAGTGCCCAGATAGTATAGACTGCTCTTATGGTTTGTACTCCTGAATTGGAATATTCCAATCCAGTATACATTACTAAGGTAGTCTTTTCTTCCTCTGCTATTTGATAAGTTAGATGACGTATTGCCTCTGGTTCTAAGCCAGGAATAGCTGCCCATTCTTCAAGTGTTTTAGAAGCAACATAGAATTTAAGTTCTTCGAATCCTTCAGTCCATTTTTCCGCAAATTCTTTATCATAAATATCTTCTTCTATAATAATCTTTAAGATTGCAAGTGCTAATGCTCCATCTGTACCCGAACGAACCAGATGATATTCTTCAGCCCGTTTACATATATCTGTTTTAAAATGGTCAATTGCAGTTATCTTAGCACCTTTGCTTACAGCAACTTGAATAGCATGAAATTGGAATTGAGGAGATTTAGTAATTGGATTAGCCCCCCAGACTACAATTCGATTTGCATTGGCTATATCTGGTAAAATACTATTTCCATAAACACCAAAAGTTGTAATTGGAGCAAATGCTCCAAAGGAGTTATAACATACTGATCCAACACTTGATACATTAGGTGATCCTAATGGTAGAAAAAAACCTGGAACTGCACGGTTTTCAGGGTTTACAATCCCCAGAAAGTCGGAGGTGCTTGCTTCGAATCCACCACGACCTGAATGGTTAATCAGAGACTCCGGTCCATATTTTTCCTTTACCTTCAAGAATCCATCGGCAACATAATCTAATGCCTCTTCCCAGCTAGCTTCTCTAAAATCTCCTTCTCCTTTTTCACCCACACGAATAAGGGGTTTCTTCAGCCTATCTGGAGAATAAAGAATTTCTTTTGCAAATTTTCCTCTTAAACAAAGAGCACCAAAAGGTTCATCTTTTGCAGGAAAAATATCAATTAATTTTCCATCTTCTAAATTAACATCAACTACACAAGAACCAGGACATACTCCACATATCACAGATTTTTTAACTTCCATATTAATAGTACCGCCTTTCTACACCCATGTTATTATTTAAACAATACAATTCTATTATATTTACTTTTTTATCTCCAATTAATAATATCTATACCAGCGATTATTGATATAGAAATTATTAAAACACAGAGGGACGGTTCTTCTGTGTTTTAATTTAAGTAATATCAAGAATTAGAGTAATATATAGATAAAATTCTATTATATTGTTTCAAAAGTTAAGTTATGATATTGTATGTATAAAGAAAGAGGGACAATAGTAATTTTAATTTTCAAAAGTTTATAAAGTCATAATCGGCCAAGGAGGATTAGATTATGAAGAATAATATTAAAGCATTAATATTACATTTAATCACTGTAGTATTATCATTCATTTTATTAGTAATCTTTGTTGCAACCGCTTCTAAATTTGGAAAGTATACAACTAATATATTAAGTAGGCTGTTTCTGACTGTATCATTAATAAGATTTTATGTTTATATGGGGACATTCTTAGATATTAATAAGGATAGGAAGTATGATTTTTATGTAGGTGGTATTATTAGCATTATTGGTATTGGATTATGGTTATACACATTTTAATGACAAATGGAAGTTTAATAGAAGTACCTAAAGAGGTAAGTACATATTGGATATTATTCAATTCGTACTATATGCCATTTACAATGATTGATTTTCTTTTAGGTATACAGCATATACCATTATTGTCATTATTGAATATTTTTATGCCATCCTTGTTTATGGGATTTGGTCTAAGATATAAAAGGGTAAGAATAGAGAAGAAGTAATATAATCATTATGAGATGAGGAGGATTAATATGTTAAATTATGATTTTGTATTAAAGGAAACTAGTGGAAATGATATTTCAATAAAGGATTTTAAAGGCAAAAATGTAGTAGTATATTTTTATCCAAAGGATAATACAGCAGGTTGTACTACAGAGGCATTAGAATTTATGGACTTATATGATGAATTTGAAAAACTAGATACTGTTATAATAGGAATAAGTAGAGATAGTTTAAAATCCCATGCTAAATTTAGAGATAAGCATGATTTACCATTTTTACTTCTTAGCGATGAAGATGAAGACGTTCATAATCTATTTAATGTAATGAAACTTAAAAAGATGTATGGAAAGGAATATATAGGAGTTGAAAGATCTACTTTCATATTCAATAAAGATGGAGAATTGATAAAGGAGTTTAGAAATGTGAAAGCAAAGGGACATGCAGAAAAGGTATTGGAATTCATAAAGAATGGAGAGTAGAAAACCTTCAATTTTCAAGAGTCAAATTTAATAAATATTAAAAAAAGTATTGGCATATCAATGCTATTTTTATTGATTACTGGTATGTTTTTAGCTGATTTAAGCACAGATATTGGAGATTAATCTAATAATGGGATAATTAGCAGGAGATAATATTTTAGTAAAATAAAATATTTAAAGTATAATTTGATTATGATTCTAAGCCTGCAGATCTGTGCAGAAAACATCGGGCATACATATTAACTTCCTGATACTATATTGATAAAAGGAGGTCATATAGATGGATTCGCTAAAAAGTATGAATGAAGCATTGAAGTATATTGAAGAAAATCTTACTAATGATATTGATTTTAAAGAAGTAGCAAAAATTGCATTATGCTCAGAATATCATTTTCAGAGAATGTTTTCTTTTCTTGCAGGTGTTACCTTATCAGAATATATTCGTCGCAGACGTCTTACACTTGCGGCTTTCGAGCTTCAAGATGGTCAGATAAAGGTAATTGATTTAGCCATGAAATACGGATATAGTTCACCAGATTCTTTTACAAGGGCTTTTCAGAACTTACATGGAATAACGCCTTCAGAAGCCAGAAATAAAGATAAATTACTAAAAGCTTTTCCACCAATGACCTTCAGATTATCAATTAGAGGAGGTAATATGATGGATTATCGAATTGTTGAAAAAGAAGGATTTAGTATAATTGGCATAATGAAAAGAGTTCCTATTATTTTTGAAGGAGAGAATCAGGAAATCACTAAAATGTGGAAAAGCTTGGATAAAGAAACAATCAATAGGCTTAAAGATATTTCTAATGTAGAACCTTTAGGCCTGATTCAGGCTGACATTAACTTTTCAGAAGGGAGAATGGCTGAAAAGGGAGGATTAGACCATTATATCGGTGTAGCAACAAATAAAGAATGTCCCAAAGGGTTTACTGAGCTTAAGGTTTCACCATCAACTTGGGCTGTATTTGAGACGGTAGGACAATTCCCAGAGACGCTACAGCAAACTTGGGGGAGAATATTTTCTGAATGGCTTCCTACATCAAACTATGAAATTGTGGAAGGTCCAGAAATTTTATGGACTGAAGATTTTAATATAAAATCCCCAGATTTTAAAAGTGAGATATGGATACCGGTAGCTAAAAAATAAAAAAATTATAATATAAGAGCACTTTCTAATTTAGAAAATGCTCTTATATTATTTAATCTGACCTCAGTAATATCACTATAGGTTATTACTGAGATTTTAAAAGTAATTGATGGAATAAGAAATGATAATTAGTAAACAAAGGAATGAAATAATGGGTATGATTAGAATATGATATAAGTTAGAAATATAATGTAATAAGGTTTTAGTATAAGGGGGATGACTATGGATAGTAAAAGATTAATAGTAAAAGGTAATAATGTATCTAAAATTCTTGAATTACTAAGTAATGATATTCGACATTACGATTTACAACCAGCGGAAGATATTTATGTTTTTATGAGTGAAAAATATTATTTTAGGAATAACTCCCAATTAATGACATGCGTAATATTGAAAATAGAAGATCAAAATAATTGTATAATTGATATAGTTGCTGGTGGCGGAGGTCAAGGCTTATTTAATTCTAGTTGGGGGGCAGAGACAAGTAGAATTGAAGAAATTGCAGATGAAATAAAAGATATATGCGTAGATAAGGGATGGAAAATAGATTATTAAGCGGAGTAAGAATACTACATTCTTGCTCCGCTTAATCTAATAGAAACTATTTAGGACATTAGTAGATAATTTAGGAATTCCTTCTTAGATATCCATTTCCAAATGGAGTCACTATGGATAATATAGCAAATACTGCTAATATAAAACAATACCATACATACGGTACTATTTGAACAGGGCTTACTGATCCATTAGTAAAGCTTCCTGCTATTAACAATTGAGCACCATAGGGTATTAGACCTTGCATTATACACGAAAAAGTATCTAAAAGTGAAGCAGTTTTTCTTGGATCTACACCATGAGTTCTAGATATTTCCTTTGATAATTGGCCGCTTACAATTATAGACACTGTATTATTAGCAGTAGCTGCATCTGTAAGTGAGACTAATGCACTTATACCTAGCTGAGCAGATTTTTTGCCTTTAATTTTTTTATTTATCTTATGTAGCAGCCAGTCAAGTCCTCCCCCATTGGATACCATATTAGCTAAACCGCCAGTTAATAAAGATAACAAAAAGATATCAAACATTCCTGTAAATCCAGAGTATATTTGCTGAACAAATTCTAATCCTTTAAAGTTTCCATAGCTAAATCCTATAACACCTGATATAATAATTCCTCCAGTCAAAACTACAAATACATTTATTCCAGCTATGGCGGCTATCAATACAAATATATATGGAATTACTTTAACTATATTAAAAACATATTCTTGACTTTCAGGAACAGTTATCGGTTTACCAAACATGAATAAAAGAAGAATTGTAACTAAAGCTGCTGGTAATGCAAAACCAATATTAACTCTAAACTTATCCTTCATAGATACTCCTTGAGTCCTTGTAGCTGCTATAGTTGTATCGGATATAATAGATAAGTTATCTCCAAACATAGCTCCACCAACTAATGCACCTAGTACCAAAGGTAAATTCAAACCTGCCTTTTGTACTAATTGAACAGCTATAGGACCTATGGCTAAAATAGTACCTACTGATGTTCCTGTTGAAATAGAAATAAAAGCAGCTATTATAAATATTCCTACCGTAATAAATTTGGCTGGTATCAAAGTAAGCCCTAGATTTACTGCAGACTCAACACCCCCCATAGCATTAGAAACTGTAGAAAAAGCTCCTGCCAATAAATATATAATACACATAATTATTATATTATCATCACCGCAGCCTTTAATAAATATATCAAATTTCTCATCTAATGAACCTTTTGTCAAAATAAAAGAAAATATTATTCCTATACTTGCTGCAACTGGAGCTGGAAATTGATAAAATGCCATTTTAACTCCTTGAGATTGTAGTATAATGCCTGAAATTAAATATACAGATACGAAGATAAGAAAAGGTAGCAAAGCTATTCCATTACCCTTTTTTTCATTTAGCTTTTCCATATTAATCTCCTCCTTGATTTAAATTAATCTTTCATTAGTAATTCTAAGTCTATTGGATATTTTCCATAGATGCTGCCTGCTTCCATAAACATTTCAATATTTTCCATTGGAGTATGCATTGGAATTTGACAGCCCGTACTTAAAATATATCCTTTCTTGGAATCATAGCCCTTTCTAATACATTCTTTAACTGATTTGAAAATGGAATCCTTATTGCCTGCATAAATTACATCAACAGGTGGAACATTTCCTGTAATTATGACTTTATCGCCCATTATCTTCTTAGCTTTTTCTAGATCTTCTACATTGTCTATACTGAAATTAGAAATGCCTGTGGATACCACATCTTCCCATATTTCTTTACTTGCTCCACATATGTGTATACTTGGAGCACTACCCGTTTTTTCCTTTATTTTATCAACATTTTTTTGGAGGGCTGGTAAAGAAAACTCTCTAAACTGCTTTGGACTTATGAGACTGGTGGATGAAACTGGATCAGCAAAGCCAATGGATACACCTAATTTTGCCACCTCCTCTATATACCTATTGTTAGATTCTGCGACTATATCCATTAGAGTATGTACTTTTGCAGGATATTTGATAATCCATTTTAGAAGATTTTCTGTTCCTACTACAGAGGCAGCAACGCTAAAGGGTCCAGACATTGAAGCACCAACATCTACTTCATCTGCAAGAGCATCTTTTGTTAGTTTTATAGCCTTAATTAAAATTGGTAGGATTCCATCCTTTAATGGATTAACAATTTTAAGGGATTCTATTTCATCTACAGATTTTATAGCCGGTTCTAATAAATAGGAAATATTGTGATCAGGATAAGCTACCTTTGAGCCCATAGCCTCAGCCACACCTCTGAGGCTTGTAGATATCCCTACACTATCATGACGAAGTCTTTTAAATAAAGCTATTTCTAGTTCTGCCATGAGCTCTGATGAATGATAATAATTACTTACCTTGACACCGATAAAAGGTGCCATAGTAGCCCCCATGTCTGGGACACAGATTATACGGTCGATTTCTTGACCCTTGGCAAAGGCATTCATTCTTTCTCTTGGAGTCATTTCTTCTTTTCTCACTTAAATCACCCTTCTAATATAAAATAATCATTGGGAATTAATTCACAAACATAATCCATAAATCATTATATATTTAATTGAAACACTATTACAATTAAACTATTTTATAATGAAACGCACATTATAAATATTTTTAATATAAGAACTAAAAATGTTTTAAAATGCTGAAAAAGTAGATTTAAAGTATTAGTGAAATTTAATCTTAATTACACAGGTTAAAGTATTGTTACTCTTGGTATAACAAATGTGCTATAAATAACCATGGGGTATGTATTATGAATTGAATTGTGTTATAATATAATATTAGCAATACAAATGAAAGGTTGATATTCTTGGAAATAAGATTAAAGGGATTGGAAGAAACAAAGGATTTTGGGATTAAATTAGGTAATATACTAAAAAGTGGAGATATTGTTTGCCTAAATGGAGATTTGGGTGCAGGTAAGACTACTTTAACCAAATCAATAGGACTAGGTCTTGGAGTTACTGATTATATAACTAGCCCAACTTTTACCTTAATTAACCAATATAATGGGAGACTTGCAGTCTATCATTTTGATGTATATAGATTGGAAAATGCAGATGAACTCTATGATCTAGGATTTGATGAATATTTCTATGGAAAAGGAGTTTGTATTATAGAATGGGCAGAAAAAATAGAAAAATTATTGCCTAGGGAAAGAATAGTATTAGATATAGAAAAGGGTAAAGATATAGATGAAAGGGTAATAAGAATAACAGGACATGGTAATAGATATATAGAGATACTTAAGGAGTTGGAGAAGAATTGAAAATATTAGCTTTGGATACATCAACTATGATGGCAACATGTGCCGTACTAGATGAAAATAGGGTACTAGGGGAGTATTCATTAAATCAGGAGGAAACTCATTCAGAAAAACTAGTGCCTATGGTTAAAGAAATATTAGATAGTTTAAATTTAAATGTTAGCGATATTGATCTTTATGGAGTCGCTATAGGTCCTGGTTCATTTACTGGACTTAGAATTGGAGTAGCAACTATAAAGGCCTTTGCTCATCTATTTAAAAAGCCTGTAGTAGGTATATCTACCTTAGAAGCTTTAGCTTTTAATCTGCCTTATGGGAAAATAATTGTGCCAATGATAGATGCAAGAAGGGACAGGGTTTATACAGGTATATATACATGGAAAGATGGTAAAATTAAGATAGTAATGGAACCTGATGTATTAGATATATACCATCTATTAGATATTCTTAATAAGTCATATGATAAAGTACTAGTAAATGGAGATGGATCCATGTTACATAAGGAAAAAATTCGAGAAGGACTAAAAGGAAAAGTAGAATTTTCAACTATTGGTCAGAATTTCTGTAGAGCTACTAGTATAGGAGAGTTAGCCTTTATAAAGTATAATGAAGGATTTGTAGATGATTATTATACTCTGGTACCAGAATATTTAAGAGAATCTCAAGCTCAGAGGGAATTGAGAGAAAAGGAGCAAGGATAACATGGATATTATTATCCGTAAAATGGAGGAAGAAGATTTAGATAGAATTATGGAAATCGAAAAGGATGCCTTTACCACTCCCTGGCCTAAGGAATCCTTCTTATTAGAGATTACAAAAAATCAGCTGGCTAGGTATATAGTAGCTGAAATAGACGATGTAGTGGCAGGATATGGTGGTATATGGATGATATTAGATGAGGGACATATAACTAATATTGCAGTGGAGAATAAATATAGAAAAATGGGTGTAGGTAAAGCTATAGTAGAAGGACTTATTTATCTATGCAGTAAAGAGAGAATTAGTGCAATGACTTTAGAAGTAAGAGAATCTAATATAGCTGCCCAAAATTTATATAAAAAATATGATTTTGTTGAATCGGGAATTAGACCAAATTATTATGCAGATGATAATGAAGATGCAATAATTATGTGGAAAAAATTATAGAATTAAGAGGTGTTAGATTATGTTAACATTAGCTGTAGAGACTTCCTGTGATGAGACCTCTTGTGCTGTGATTAAAGATGGCAGAGAAGTTTTATCTAATATAATATCTTCTCAAATAGATATACACCGAAAATTCGGTGGTGTAGTACCAGAAATAGCATCAAGAAAACATATTGAAAGTATAAATCCAATAATACAAGAAGCATTGGACAAAGCAAATATTGGTTTTAACGATATAGATCTAATAGGGGTAACTCAAGGACCAGGTTTAGTGGGAGCTTTGCTAATAGGAATATCAACTGCTAAATCGTTGGCTTATGGATTGGATATACCTATTATTGGAGTAAACCATATTGAAGGACATGTATGTGCAAATTATATTGATCATAAAGACTTAGAACCCCCATTTACTTGTTTAATAGTCTCTGGCGGGCATACCTATTTAGTACAAGCAAATAGTTATACTAACTATGAATTAATAGGTCGAACAAGAGATGATGCAGCAGGAGAGGCATTTGATAAGGTAGCTAGAGCGTTAGGACTTCCTTATCCAGGTGGGCCAATTATAGATAAACTATCCACAACTGGAAACAAAGAAGCCATAGATTTTCCAAGGGTATTATTAGAGCCAAAATCCTATGATTTTAGCTTTAGTGGACTCAAGACAGCAGTATTAAATTATTTGAATCAAAAGGAACAAAAAGGTGAGAAAATTATAATAGAAGATGTAGCCGCATCTTTTCAACAAGCTGTATTAGATGTGCTTGTGGATAAGTCCTTTAGATTAGCTAGAGAAAGAAATTCAAATAAAATTGTGTTAGCTGGTGGAGTAGCTGCAAATCAAGGCTTAAGATCTATGATGGAAGAAAGAGGTAAGAAGGAAAAGATAGAAATATTCTATCCATCTAGGATATTATGCACAGATAATGCTGCAATGATTGGTGCAGCTGCCTATTTTAATTATAAAGAAGGAAAAGAATCAGATCTTTGTCTAAATGTCATACCAAATCTAGACTTAATCTGATATCTTTTAACAAATTATTCCACAAATTGTCCACATATAAAAAATCGATTTATTATAAATTTATGTGGGCAATGTGGATAAACTGAGAAAAACCTTAAAACATAGGCCTTGTATTGTGGATAAGGTTGTGGGTATTGTGTATAATATGTGAATTATATGTGGAATTACGCTTCAGTTAATGAAATCCATTCATCATATAGATCATCTAGTTGAAGCTGAATTTTCTCTCTTTTCTTTGTCAATTCAACAATTTTTTCAGGTATCTCATATATTAAAGGGTCACAAAGAAGGTTGTCTAACTCTTCTAGTTTACATTCTTCTTCAGCTATTCTTTTTTCTACATCAGATATTTCTTTTCTTTTAGCTCTTTCCTCTTTTTCTAATTCCTTTTCTCTTCTTTTTTCTAGTTTTATTTGAGTTTTTGTTTTACCATCATCTTCATCCTCTACGTATAGTAATTCATTTTTCTTTTCTAGATAATAATTATAATTTCCTAAATATTCTTTAATTCCTTCGCTGGTTAAATCCAAGATTTTATCTGTTACCCTATTTAGAAAGTATCTGTCATGGGATATTACAAATAATGTGCCATCATAATCAAGTATAGCCTCTTCCAGCACCTCCTTGGAATCAATATCTAAATGGTTTGTAGGCTCATCCATTAGAAGAAAGTTTGCATTAGATAGCATTAGCTTTAATAAGGAAAGTCTACCTTTTTCTCCGCCACTAAGATCAGAGATTTCCTTAAATATATCATCTCCTATAAACATAAATTGACTAAGGATTGTCCTTATTTGATAGTGGTCAAAGGTTGGGTTCTCATCCCATATTTCATCTATAATGGTTTTATCTAGATTTAGACTTTTCATTTCTTGATCAAAATAACCACTAACAACATGATGACCAATATTTATATTTCCATTATCTTTAGGAATTTGTCCCAAAATTATTTTAAATAAAGTAGTTTTTCCTATACCATTTGCACCAATAAGACCAACCTTTTCTCCTCTATAGATGTTAAAATTTATATCTTTTAATAACCTAAACTCACCAAAGGACTTCTCTAAGGATTCAACTCTGAGTACATCTCTACCAGATTTAATACGAGGCTCGAATCTTATTCTAGTCTTCTTTTGGTCAGTAGGTTTAGTCATTATTTTCATTTTATCTAATATTTTTTGTCTACTTTGAGCTTGTTTTATATATCTAGAACCTCCGTAGTTCATAAATCTACTGATGATTTCTTCCTGTCTCTTTATTTCCTTCTGTTGATCCTCAAAATGTTTCTTGTATATTTCTAATTCTTTTTTTCTTCTTGTCATGAAATTAGTATAATTAGTATTGTAAATATTTAATTTTAAGTTTTCTATATGAAATATTCTATTTACAACATTATCTAAGAAATACCTATCATGGGATATTATTAAGGCTGCTCCTTTATAATCCTTTAAAAACTTTTCTAACCAATCTATAGCCTCTATATCTAAATGGTTAGTAGGTTCATCTAATAGTAGAATATCTGGTTTTTTGAGTAGTAATTTAGCCAAAGATAAACGAGATTTTTGTCCGCCACTAAGGACATTAACTTCTTTTTCCATGTCCTCCTCGTTAAAACCTAAGCCTTTAAGAATTCCTTTGATTTCTGATTTATATCCATAACCATTTAAGGATAAAAACTTTTCTGACATATGTGCGTATTCATCCATTAATATATTTAGTTTTTCTGTCGTACCATTTGCACTTTCTGAAGATATTTCATGCTCAAGAGTTCTTAAATTTTCTTCCATTTTTATTAGAGGAAGGAAGACTTCCAAACATTCATCAAAAACAGTTTTATTGCTTTCTATTTTCGTATGTTGCTTTAAATATCCAATTTTTATATCCTTCTGAATATATATGTCTCCACTATCTTGTTGGATTTCACCACTTAAAATATTGAAAAGAGTAGTTTTGCCTGAACCATTTAGTCCAATTACTCCGATTTTATCTCCATCTTCTACAGTGAAACTAAGGCTATCCAAAATAGTATCTATCACATAAGTTTTAGTTATATTGCTACATGAAAGGACTAACATTTTATTTCCTCCTAAATATTATTCTCCTATAATGAAATAGGAAAGTTCTACTTTAATATTCTAGTATTGAGAACTTGACTAAATTGAGTTTTAAGCAGATTTCCCAAATCTTTGATTTCCTGCAAGTTGCTTATGCAGTGGACAAAAAGGGTTTCCTTAATATGATTTGTTAGAAGTCCTTTTAATATTGTACCAAAAAAAATGATCCTTTTCCATTGTCTTCGATACCCCTATATGGTAAAATGAAATAAATTTATCTGATAGTAAAGGAGAAATGATGGATATATATATTGATGAGAAAGCGAAGGAGTATATAAGGAGTGAGTCTGGAGATAAATCTGTACAAGTTATAGTTATGAAAGTGGGGGGAGGATGATGCGGGTCTTATCAACCATCAGTGAAGATGGGAAGACCTTATAATGAAAGATCCTTTAATATGTATAAAATAGAAGATATAAATGTATATATTTCACCTAGTATTAGAGTGCGTAATAATAAATTAAAGATTAGTTTCAGTAAGTTTTTTTGGGTAAAGTCTTTAAATGTAGATGGTATAATTTTATAATAAAATAGAGAAAATACTCCTGCAAAAGTGAGGAGTATTCTAGGATTTTAGATTTAATTCCATTGCCATTGAAGATAGAATTGGATCAATTAAATTTAAATCGCATTTACCTTCTTTGGTATAATGGATACAATTAAGGCAGTTTTCGTATTTATCTTCATAAGCACGTGCAGAGGATGTGAGGGTACTTGATGCAAGATTATTTCTCGAGGGGTCATATTCATTACAATATAGAGCTACTTTTCTAAGTTGTTCTTTGCTTGCCATTCAAATCACTCCCTTCAATAGTTATTGTGTCAAAAAAGTAATTAAATATTCAAAAAACATTATATGAGTAAATTGACATATTAATATCAGAATGTTATAATAGTCTGTAAAATATTATTAGGTGGTGATTATAGAATGGACAGAGACAACAAGGTTTCCATAACGGTTATAAGGAGATTGCCAAAATATTATAGATATTTGGGAGATTTGTTAAATAAAGGAATCAATAGGATTTCATCGCAAGAATTAAGTAAGATGACTGGCTTTACAGCTTCTCAAATAAGGCAGGATTTAAATAATTTCGGTGGATTTGGACAACAAGGCTATGGATATAATGTAGAAGAATTACATAGTCAATTAGGAAAGATACTTGGATTAGAGACTATATATAGAGCTGTAGTAGCGGGTGCAGGAAACCTAGGTCAAGCCATAGCAAATTATAAAGGTTTTGAGGATGCTGGATTTAAGGTGTTATCACTGTTTGATAAAAATCCAAAAGTCATAGGACTAAAAATTAGAGATATCGAAATAAGAGATGTAGATACAATGGTTGATTTTATCAAAGAGAACAATGTAGATATAGGAATTATTACTTCTCCAAGAGATAGTGCTCAAGAATTAGCAGATACCTTTATTAAAGCAGGTGTAAAGGGTATATGGAATTTTGCTCCAATAGACTTAAATGTGCCTGAAGATATGATTGTTGAAAATGTACGTTTAAATGAGAGCTTATTTACACTTTCTTATTTCTTGAGAGAGAAGTATAACAAATAGAATTAAGATGTTAATATAATGACAACAATTATAAAGAAATGTTAATAAAATAGGAAAAAAGTCTAAAAAAAGGTCTAATTAATCAAATTATGTGATTAATTAGACCTTTTATATTTAAAATTAAAGATAAATATTTAACAATATTAGTGGAAATAAAAAATTAAATAGATTATAATGAAATTATAAGGATAGCCAATATATTAGGGAGGGAAATAATATATGAATTTCAATTTAACTAAAGAGCAACAAATGGTAAGAAATGTAATGAAGGAATTCACTGAAAAAGAAGTGAAACCTATTGCTGCTGAGATTGATGAAACGGAAAGATTTCCGAGGGAAACTGTCGAAAAAATGGCAAAGTATAATATGTTAGGTATACCTTTTCCAGTTGAGTACGGTGGGTCAGGTGGAGACGAATTAGCATATGCCATAGCAGTGGAAGAATTATCAAAGGCTTGTGCTACTACAGGAGTTATATTATCAGCCCATACATCTTTAGGATGTTGGCCGATATATAAATATGGAACAGAAGAACAAAAACAAAAATATTTAGTTCCTTTAGCCAAGGGAGAACATTTAGGAGCTTTTGGTTTAACGGAGCCTAATGCTGGTACAGATGCAGCTGGACAACAAACTACAGCAATACTTGATGGAGATTATTATATATTAAATGGTACAAAGATATTCATTACAAATGGAGGACAGGCAGATACATATATAATATTTGCTATGACTGACAAAAGTAAGGGAACTAGAGGAATATCTGCATTTATAGTAGAGAAAGATTATCCAGGATTTAGTATCGGAAAAATAGAAGAAAAGATGGGTATTAGAGCTTCAGCTACTGCAGAATTAATATTCCAAAATTGTAGAGTTCCAAAGGAAAACTTATTAGGTAAAGAGGGAGAAGGTTTTAAAATAGCAATGGGTACCCTTGATGGTGGTAGAATCGGAATAGCTGCTCAGGCTCTTGGTATAGCAGCAGGTGCATTAGATGAAACCGTAAAATATCTAAAGGAGAGACAACAATTTGGTAGACCAATAGCTAAATTCCAAGGTCTTCAATGGATGGTAGCAGATTTAGCTACAGAGATTGAAGCAGCAAGACTTCTTGTTTATAGGGCAGCATATAATAAAGCTAATAATCTTCCATATAATAAGGAAGCAGCTATGGCTAAATTATTTGCAGCAGAATGTGCTATGAATGTAACTACTAAATGTGTTCAATTATTTGGTGGATATGGATATACAAAGGATTATCCTATGGAAAGAATGATGAGAGATGCGAAGATTACTGAAATATATGAAGGTACATCTCAAGTTCAACAAATGGTTATAGCAGCTCAAGTATTAAAATAATTTGTTAAGGAGGAAGAAAATGAATATTATAGTATGTTTAAAACAAGTACCAGATACTAATGAAGTTAAAATAGATCCAGTTCGTGGAACTCTTATTCGTGAAGGAGTACCAAGTATTATAAATCCAGATGATAGAAATGCTTTAGAAGAAGCTTTAAGACTTAAGGATGAACATAAGGATGTTAAAGTAACAGTATTAAGTATGGGACCTCCTCAGGCAGATGTTGCACTTAGAGAAGCATTAGCCATGGGAGCAGATGAAGCAGTATTGTTAAGTGATAGAGCTTTTGCGGGATCTGATACTTGGGCTACATCCACAGCTTTAGCGGCAGGAATTAAAAAGATTGAAGACTATAGCATTATTTTCTGTGGTAGACAAGCAATAGATGGAGATACTGCACAAGTTGGGCCTCAAATTGCTGAGCATTTAAATTTACCTCAAATAACTTATGTTGAAGAATTAAAGATTGAAGATAATAAAGTTATAGCTAAGAGGGCATTAGAAGACGGACATTTTGTAATAGAATCAAATATGCCCGTACTCCTAACAGCTATAAAAGAATTAAATGAGCCAAGATATCCTTCTATTAAAGGTATATATGATGCTCATAGAGATGATAAGGTAAAGATTTGGTCAGCTAAAGATGTAGATGCTGATTTCAGTAATCTTGGTTTAGATGGTTCTCCTACTCAAGTAAACAAATCTTTTACACCACCAGGAAGATCTAGTGTAGGTGAGATATTACAAGGAAATCCTAAGGAATCAGTTAGAGAGCTAATAGTTAAATTGAGAGAAAAACATCTTATTTAATATAATCATTAGATAAAGGAGGAAATTTAAATGGCTGTAAAAGTTATAGAATTGAAATGTATTGGCTGTGGAAAATGTGTCAGAGTATGTCCCTTCGAAGCTATAAATATGATAGATAAAAAGGCTAAAATAAACGATAAATGTACGGCTTGTGGTCAATGCGTAGAAGCATGTCCAGTAGATGCAATAGAAAAAGAAGAGAAAAAATTTAGAGCTGGCGGAGTAGATGTAAGTTTATATAGAGGTGTTTGGGTATTTGCAGAACAAAGAGACGGAAATCTATTAAATGTAGCTATAGAGTTAGTTGGAGAAGGGCGAAAGATAGCTAATGCTCTAGAAGTACCGCTTACTGCAGTTTTACTTGGAAATAATATAGATGGTTTAGCTGAAAAACTTGTTAAATATGGTGCGGATGAAGTTTTATATGCTAATCACGAACTGTTAAATGTATATACAACTGATGGCTATACTAAAGTAATTTATGATTTAATCAAGGAAAGAAAGCCTGAAATTATGTTAATTGGTGCTACAAATATCGGTAGAGATTTAGGACCTAGAATATCTGCTAGAGTACACACAGGTCTTACTGCTGACTGTACGAAGTTAGACGTAGATTTAGAAAACAGAAGACTTATGCAAACTCGTCCAGCATTTGGCGGTAATCTAATGGCAACGATTATATGTCCAGATCACAGACCACAAATGTCTACAGTTAGACCAGGAGTTATGGAAAAAGCAAAATATGATGAGAATAGAAAAGGTAATATAGTTAAGTTTACCCCAGACTTAAAAGATGAAGATATAAGAGCTAAAGTTAAGGAAGTAGTTAAAGGTGGAAAAGCAGAAGTACAATTAGAAGAATCCAAGATAATAGTATCTGGCGGTAGAGGACTTGGAAATCCAGAAGGATTTAAATTAATTGAAGATTTAGCTAAAAAACTTGGTGGAGTAGTAGGTGCTTCCCGTGCTACAGTTGATTCTGGCTGGATAGAGCATAGTCATCAAGTGGGACAAACAGGAAAAACGGTTAGACCTTCACTTTATGTTGCCTGCGGTATTTCAGGAGCTATTCAGCATTTAGCTGGTATGCAAGAATCTAAGGTAATAGTAGCTATAAACAAAGATGCAGATGCTCCTATATTTAAAGTTGCTGACTATGGTATAGTTGGAGATGTTTATGAAGTATTACCAGAACTTATAGAAGCATTAGATAATGTTGATGATATAATGGATGCCTTTAAGGCGATGAACAAATAACAATTAATAAAGATAATTAACGATTAACAGAGAACAAAGAACAATTAAAAGATTAATGCCTTTAATGTTTTTTAATTGTTAATCGTTAATTAAACTAATATTCTGAAAGGTTTACAAAAAAATTTGCTTGTGTTATAATTTCAATGAAATGATATACGACTAAAAATAAAGTTTCGCTATTAAAATTATAGGGAGGTTTTGTACAATGTCAAAAGAAAGTTTAAATCCATTAGAAAGTGCCCAGTTACAAGTTAAGCATGCTTGTGATGCATTAGGACTAGAACCAGCAGTTTATGAATTACTTAAAGAACCACAAAGAATTATTGAAGTTTCAATTCCAGTTAAAATGGATGATGGAACAGTAAAGGTATTTAAAGGCTATAGATCATCACATAATACAGCTATTGGACCTGCTAAAGGTGGAATTAGATTACACCCAGGAGTTAATCCAGATGAAGTTAAGGCTTTGTCAATTTGGATGACATTTAAATGTGGAGTTATGGGAGTTCCTTATGGCGGAGGAAAAGGTGGAATCACTGTTGACCCACTTACACTATCTCAAGGTGAATTAGAAAGACTATCTAGAGGATATATACAAGGACTTTATAAGTACTTAGGAGAAAAAATAGACGTTCCAGCTCCAGACGTAGGATCTAACGGACAAGTTATGGCTTGGATGGTAGATGAATATATTAAATTAAACAATGATAATATGGCTCTAGGCGTACTTACTGGTAAACCAGTTGCATGGGGTGGATCACAAGGAAGAAACGAAGCTACAGGATTTGGAGTTGCAGTTATAGCAAGAGAAGCAGCTAGAGAATTAGGTATGGATATGACTAAGATAACTGTTGCTATCCAAGGTTTCGGAAACGTGGGTAGATATACAGTTAAAAACGTACAACGCCAAGGTGCAAAAATTGTAGCTATAGCTGAATGGGCACCATCAGTTGGAACTTATGCATTATATAATGAAGATGGATTAGATTTCTATGATATGGAAGCTTATTTCAATGAGCATAGAAATTTAGTTGATTATCCAAAGGCAAAAATGATTTCCTTAGATGAGTTCTGGACACTTGATGTAGATATGTTAATTCCAGCAGCTTTAGAAAATGCTATTACAGAAGACGTTGCTAAAGTTGTAAAAGCTAAATTGATTTGTGAAGCAGCAAATGGACCTGTTACACCAGGCGCAGATATTATATTAAAAGAAAGAGGAATTCCGGTTACTCCAGATATTTTAACAAATGCTGGTGGAGTTACAGTTTCTTACTTTGAATGGGTACAAAACCTACAAGGATATTATTGGTCAGAAAAAGAAGTAGAAGAAAAACAAGAAGTTGAAATGGTTAAAGCATTTAATGAAATATGGAAACTTAAAAATGAGTATAATGTTACAATAAGAGAAGCAGCTTACATGATTTCAGTTAAGAAAGTTGCTGAAGTAATGAAATTAAGAGGATGGTATTAATATAAAAAAGACTGGCTTAGGCCAGTTTTTTTATTGACAAATTTTCCATAATTATCTATACTAAAGGAGTGACCGACCAGTCGGTCGCTAATATTATATATTAGGAGGGCTAGTATGTTATCTAGATTTAGTGTAAGAAAACCTTATACAGTAGTTGTAGCTGTAATCTTAGTATTGATATTAGGAGCTGTATCTTTTATTAATTTACAGACAGATTTACTTCCTAGTATAGATCTACCATATATAGTGGTCATAACTTCATATCCTGGAGCAAGTCCAGAAGAAGTGGAGATGGTAGTTACAAAACCTATAGAGCAAGTAGTTGCCACTACTAGCAATATAAAAGATATTAGTTCAGTATCGCAGGAAAATTCATCAATAGTTATATTAGAGTTTAACAATGATGTTAATATGGATTCAGCCATAATAGAGATCAATGGAAGTCTTGATTTAATTAAAGGAGCATGGAATGATTCTGTTGGTTCACCTATGATTATAAGATTAAATCCAGATATGCTGCCAATAATGGTTTCATCTGTAAATGTAGAAGGTATGGATGTAGCTGAGATTTCTGATTTTGTAGGTCAAAAAATAATACCTGAATTGGAAAGCATAAATGGAGTTGCATCTGTTTCTGGAGTGGGACTTGTTGAAGAAAATATTGAAGTATTTATTAATCCAGATAAAATAGAAACTCTAAATAAGAAAATATTAGATAAGGTGGATTCCAAACTCTCTCAAGCGGGAGATCAGTTAGAAAATGCTAAAAAAGAAATTAAAGACGGAAAAGCTAAGTTAGCTTATGAAGAAAAAAATCAAAATGAAAAACTTATAGAAGGAGAAAAAGTAATAGCTGGGGCTAAGGAACAAATAATTCAAGGAGAAGCTAGTATCAATTCTGGATTAGAGGAATTAAATAAAAATAAAGATAGTCTTCAAAATATATTAAAGGAAATGAATGAAAAAGAGGAAGAATTAAAGTCCATAGAATTTTCATTACTAGCCATTAGCAGAGAATTGACTCAAGAAGAAAAGATTCAACTAGAAACAGTTAAACAAGGTATAAAAGAAATATCACAAAAGAAAGTAGAAACAAATGCTGCATTATCATCAATAGAGTCTAAAATAAAAGAAGTTGAAAAAGAAAAGGTTAATCTCGAAGAAAAGAAAAAAGAGTTGAATATACAAGAAGAACAAATAATCAAAGGGAAAGCTACATTAGCAGCTGAAATGAATAAAGCAAGGTCCCAGATTATTAGTGGAGAAGAAACTTTAAATCAAAAAACAGACGAATTTGAAAAGGCTCGAGAAGAAGCCTTCAAACAAGCATCTTTAGAAGGTGTAGTCTCTACAAAGATGATTTCTGGGATATTGGCGGCACAAAATTTTTCAATGCCAGCGGGTTATATTTCAGAAGAAGGTACTGATTATTTAGTTAAAGTTGGAGATAAGATAAAAGATATAAATGAGATTAAAGGGTTACTTCTATTTGATACAGGAGAGGATGGAATAGGTAGAATTAATCTTGAAGATGTAGCAGATATAAGCTATATAGATAATTCTAGGGATATATATGCAAAGGTGAATGGAAATAATGCAGTAATATTAACTTTTCAGAAACAAAGTAATTTTTCTACAGCAGAGGTATCACACAATATAAGAGAAAAGATGAAAAAACTATCATCTGAAAATATTGGGCTAGATTTTACTACCTTAATGGATCAGGGAGTTTATATTGATATAGTTGTAGACTCGGTATTAGATAATTTAATCTATGGTGGAATATTGGCTATATTGATACTTATCATATTCTTAAGAGATATAAAACCTACATTTATAATAGCAGTATCTATACCTATAAGTATAGTATTTGCGATTGCAATGATGTATTTTACAGGAGTTACAATAAATATTATATCTTTAGCGGGGCTAGCTCTGGGAGTAGGTATGCTTGTAGACAATTCAATAGTTGTAATTGAAAACATATATAGATTAAGAAATGAAGGTGAAACTTCCATAAAAGCTTCTATAGAGGGAGCAAAAGAAGTCGCGGGAGCTATTTTCGCATCTACTCTTACTACAGTTTGTGTATTTTTACCAATAGTATTTACTAAAGGAATATCCAGACAGTTATTTACTGATATGGGATTAACCATAGCTTATTCTTTATTTGCTAGCCTTATAGTAGCATTAACTTTAGTACCTACTATGGCATCCGCTATGTTGAAAAATACGAAGGAAAAGGAACACAAACAATTTGATAAGTTTATTGATGTATATGAAAAAATGCTAATGTGGTCTTTAAAATATAAAACTGTTGTGATGATAGTCGTAGTAGGGTTGCTTGGACTTAGCGGAATTCTTGCATTATCTATGGGTACATCCTTTATTCCAGAAATGGAAACCCCACAAATGTCCTTAGCACTTGAAATGCCGAAGGAAAGTACCTATGAGGATACAATTGCTATGTCAGATATAGTAATAGACAGAATTATAGATGTAGAAGGAATAGAAGCCGTAGGAGCATTTGAAAACCAAAGTATAGGTGGATTATCATTGGGAAGTAATAAGGGAAATTCAATGTCCATGTATCTGATCCTTGATGAAAATAAAAAAATAAGCAATAAAGAAATAGAAGGACAAATAAGAAGACTAACAGAAGATTTAGACTGTAATATATCAGTGAATACATCTAATATGGATATGACCGTATTAGGAGGTTCTGGTATAGAAGTTTTGGTAAAGGGTAGAGAATTAGATACCTTACGGGATGTTGCACTTGATATATCGAAGATACTCGAAGAAACTGAAGGAACTGTGGATATTTCAACTGGATTAGAAGAAAATACAACTGAAACGAGAATCACTGTAGATAAAGAAAAGGCTATGGAAAATGGTCTAACAGTAGCTCAAGTATTTGGAGAAGTTAATTCTATAATATCAAAAGGAAAATCTGCCACTACTTTATCTGTGGCAAATAAGGATTATCCAGTAATAGTAGTAGATGGAGAGAGCCAATCTATTACAAGGAATGAATTGGAAGATTTAACAATTAAGTTTAATAAAAATGGTGAAGAAGCTGAAATAAGAATTGGAGACATTGCTAAAATCACGGAAGAGAGGGGTACTTCATCTATAAGTAGAAAATCTCAGGAAAGGTATATATCTATAAAAGCTAGCATTGAGGATGGGTATAATATAGGACTTGTCAGCCGTGATTTTGAAAGCAAATTAAATAATTATAAGATACCAGAGGGATATACTATTGAATTATTAGGGGAAAATAAAATGATAAAGGATTCCTTTAAGGATTTAATTAATATGTTATTATTAGCAATTGCCTTTATCTATTTAATAATGGTAGCAGAATTTCAATCATTGCTATCACCATTTATAGTAATGTTCACAATACCTCTTGCATTTACAGGAGGACTATTAGCTTTAGCAGTCACTGGATATGAAATTAGCTTAATTTCAATGCTTGGTTTCTTAGTTTTATCTGGTGTAGTAGTAAATAATGGGATAGTATTTGTAGATTATACTAATCAATTAAGGCAAAAAGGTATTGATAAAAGGGAAGCTCTCATATTAACAGGAAGAACTCGTATGAGGCCAATACTCATGACTGCTATAACTACTATACTTGGGTTATTTACATTAGCCATAGGAGTAGGAGCAGGTGCAGAGATGCTTCAACCTTTAGCAATTGTAGCAATTGGAGGATTAACCTATGCAACAATACTTACTCTTTTAGTAGTCCCAGTAATGTATGATTTACTTCATAAAGATCAAGTAGGTAAGCTTTCAGCAGGAGGTGATAAGTAGATTATGAAGGATGTTGAATATTCGGAGAAAGAAATAGCCATATTTGAAGGATTAATTAATTTAATTAAAGAAGGAGCTAATCCTTACTCTATTAAAGTATCTGATATAGCCATAGCATCTAATGTGGGAAAAGGAACGATTTATGATTATTTTGATTCAAAGGAGGAGGCCATATCTAGAGCTATAATCTATAATATAATTCATGAGGCAAAAAATGCATTCGAGAGAATAAATTCTAAGGATAACTTTAAAGATAAGTTTTATGAAATATTAAAAATTCTAGTAGATAATATGGAAAGTAATTTTTGTACGTTAAATATGCTATTATCTGTTGGTGGAATTCAAGAATTCTATGAATATATTAGGGATGAAAATTATGATTTATCTAGATTTATAGTTATAATCAATGATGAAATTAATAGGTTATTAGAATTAGGTTTTAAGGAAGGAATCATTAATACTACTGAATCTAAATACTATCAAATAACAGCGGTAAAAGGATCAATATCAGGATTTGTTCATTATATTAGTAGAAAAGATATATATAAAGATACTAGTGTAGAAGAGGCAATGAGTGCATCATATAAATTATTAACAAAATCATTAAACTAAAAAAACTGGCATATGCCAGTTTTTTAGTTATAAAATGGGGTAAACTATAATAGAACTAATAATAAATTTTAAGGAGAATAATATGAAATATACTATAATAGAAGAAAAAGATAAAATTATCCTAAAGGATATAAGAAATTTTAACCCTAAACATATATTTGAATGTGGGCAAGCCTTTAGATGGTATGTAGAAGAAGATAAATCATATACAACGATAGCTTATGGTAAGGTAATAAATGTAAAGAAAGAGAATAATGATATTATACTGTCCAATACAAATTTGCAGGACTTTAATAATATCTGGTATCATTATTTTGATTTAGAAAGAGATTATGATGAGATAAAGAAGGAATTATCTAAAGACCCAATATTAGCTGAAGCAATTGAATTTGGAGAAGGTATTAGGATACTTAATCAAGAACCCTTTGAGATGGTAATATCCTTTATAACTTCCGCAAACAATCAAATACCTAGAATAAAAAAGTCTATAGAATTAATGTCTAAACATTATGGGGAAAAAATAAAAATAGATGAAAATTTCTCAGGTTTCGAATATTATAGTTTCCCTACATCAGAAGGCTTATCAAAAGCTAGACCAGAGGATTTAAAGGAAGTATGTAAAGTAGGGTTTAGAGGAGAGAGAATTGTAGAGACAGCAAATGTTATAGCCAAAAGGGAATTGGATTTAAACTCAATTTATAATTTAACTAGAGATGAGGGAAAAGAACTTCTAATGACATTGCCAGGAGTCGGACCAAAGGTATCTGATTGTATACTATTATTTGCTTTTAATAAGGATGATGCTTTTCCAGTGGATGTATGGGTTAAAAGAGTAATGGAGCATTTCTATTTGAAGGAAGATACAAATGTAAAATTAATAGGCTCTCATGGGGCTAGGATATTTGGCAGACTTGCGGGATTTGCACAACAATATTTGTTTTACTATGCAAGAGAATTAGGTATAGGAAAATAGAATTGTAAATAATATGTAACTTTTTTCAAATAAAAGGTTGATATACTAAAATTAAATAGAGTAGATGTCTGGGATAATCAGTTATATAAGATAAATAGTCCCTAATACATTGAAGGAGAGGCTATGTTATGAAATATTCTAAGGTTTTAATAGGAATTATACTAATATTTCTTATGAGCCTCTTGTTTTTGTTTTTTGTAAAGGAGCAGAGGAACTTTACTTTGCTATGGAAAGATCAACACATACCTATAAAGATAAAAGAAAATGTTAAAGAATATGCCCTAGGAAATATCAATGGAGATAATAAAGATTATTTAGTAGTATTGACAGGAGCAAGATGGAAAAAGTTTGGTAAAGAAGTAGTTGTTTTTTCATTAGAAGAAATGGAAGAAATATATAGGCGAGACTTTTCAGAATTTAAACCTTGGAAAATAGCTATAGGAGATATAGATGGGGATGGAAAAGATGAGATATCTATAGGAGTATATAAAAAATCTCCTCTTCATCAAGTAATGGCGAAAAGACCATTTATATATTCATTTGAAGATAGAAAATTAGAACCAAAATGGAGAGGATCAAGATTATCTAGACCTTTTATTGATTATGCTTTTCTCGATATAGATGGAGATGGAATAGACGAAATATTATCTATTGAAATTCTAGAAAATGATAGAAAAGTTATTAACACGTATAAATGGAAGGGTTTTGGATTTGAGGGATATTTAGAAACTAATGATCATGAAGATATTACTAGGCTAATAGTAGAAGAAAATAAAGTATATATTGATATTAAAGAAGGAAAAGAAAAATACTTAGGGATGATAAGATTACAAAATAATAATTTAATAATAGAAAGGGTGGACTAGAGTGAAAAGAAAATCGTTATATTTAATCATTTCTTTGATATTGTTTTTATCTATTATTATGACTGGATGTATTGGAAAGGAAGTAAATAAAATAGAAAAAGAAGACCTTGCCAATGTGCCAGATTTTAACGAAAATAAAGAAGAAACCAATATCGAAGTAAATCAGGGGTTAGTCAATATAGGAGTTCCTTATGAGCCTATAGAGTTTGAGGTAAAAGTGGAGCCCTATAAGGTAAAGGCTGATTTATCTAATATTGAAAATTTAAAGATATTTGGTGAATTTTCTGAAGAACAGCTAGAGCTTTTGGTCAAAAATAATTTTGTGGTAAATCCTACAAAAAAAGAGCAATTATTTTATATTTATGAAGATAATGAATATAAAGATATTCCTTCTTTTATTACTACCGATTCTATTTTGCAAGTATATCATATATTTTATGACTATACTTTAAGGACATTAGAGAATGATAAACTAATAGGCCTAATAAAGGGAATGACAGAAAAAAGTTTAGTTGATGTTATTGATTTATATGGCAAACTGAAAGATGGAGAAGTAAAGGATGCCCAACTAAAAAACATAGCATATTTTTCTGTTGCACAATTGCTATTAGGAAATGAGCTTCCAGAGAATATCCCAAAGGAGTCTAAGGAAATAGCCTTGGAGGAATTGGAAAAGATCAATACTCACTCTGGATTTGAGAAATCCAGCTTGTTTCCATATGATTTAGATTATAGTCAGTTCACAGTAAGAGGACATTATACTAGATCTGAAGATTTTGAAAGATATTTTAAAGCTATGATGTGGTATGGTCAGGCACCATTTCCATTATATTTTGCTGATGGAGAGAGAAATATAGAGCAAACTCTTCAAGCTCTATTGATAACCTATAGTTTATATTCAGATAAAGAAAACTATAATAAATGGGAGAATATATATGAACCAACAAATTTCTTTGTAGGGAACTCTGATGATTTAAATATTTACCAATATGGAGAGTTATTATTTAAAATATATGGTAAAAATCCTGATTTAAATAAACTTAATGATGAGAAAAAGTTAGATGAATTTTATAAAGAATCAGATAAACTTCCAGAACCAAAAATAAAGCCCAAATATACTTCAGTAACTACTCCCGCGGGCAAACAGTTCAGATTTATGGGGCAAAGGTACGTCCTTGATGCTGAAATAATTCAAGAATTAGTAAAACCAATAGAAAGACCAATACCATCAGGACTTGATGTAATGGGAGTTCTAGGTTCTGAGAGAGCAAAGGAAATTCAATTATCTAAAGAAGAAAACCAAGGATGGAAGGATTATCCAAAAGAATTTGATAGACTAAGAGATAAGTTTGGGAGATTATCAGACAAACAATGGATGGGAAATATGTATCAAGGATGGCTCTGGACATTAAAGGGATTTTTAGAACCTTTTGGAGAAGGTTATCCATCTTTTATGACTAATAAAACTTGGGTAGAGAAGGATTTAAATACAGCCCTTGGGTCTTGGTCAGAACTGAAACATGATACTATTCTTTATGGAAAGCAATCAGGTGCAGAAATGGGTGGCGCAGGATTTAAAGAAGTGGTAGGATATGTAGAGCCAAATATAGAGGTATATGAAAAATTATTATGGTTGACTAAATTCTCAAGAAAAAATTTATCAGCTAGGGATTTAACTATAGAAGGAATAGATATGAAGATGGAAGAATTTGAAAAACTTCTAGATTTTTTAATAAGCTGTTCAATAAAAGAGCTTAAGAATGAAGAATTAACCATTGAGGAATATGAATATATCCAAGTTTATGGTGGTGTACTAGAGCGTTTAACAGCTTCTTTTGCAGGAGATTATTTGCGTTGGTTTGAAATAACTTCTGAAACAGATAAAAATATGGCAGTAATAGCAGATTTCCATACAATAGCACCAAATTCTTATAGTCAAGGAGGCTATATGGAGGCAGGAGTTGGGCCTGCATATGAAATATATGTAGTGGTGCCTATAGGAGGAAAATTATATCTTACAAGAGGTGCTGTATTTAGTTATCATGAATTTATATCAGATATGAGATTAACAGATGAAAAGTGGCAGGAAATGATAAAGGAAGATAAACAACCGAATATGCCAAAATGGACAAATTCTTTCGTAAGGGGAGGAAAGGGAGAGATACCTTATCCTGAGGATTATGAATAATTAATGATAAAAAAATGGAATTCTAAAAAGAATTCCATTTTTTTATGTGGAAAAATTATCTTGAATAGGATATCCTAAATATATAATTATAAAGGTTTTCAGATTAAGAGGTGGAAAAATGTATAAGATTTTTGTTATAGAAGATGATGAAAAGATTTTAAATCTTATCAAAGATAGATTAGAGAGATATAATTATATAGTGACAACAGTGGAAGATTACTCTAACATAAAGGGAGAATTTATAAGAGAAAATCCTCATATAGTCCTTTTAGATATAAATTTACCTAATTATGATGGTTTCTTTTGGTGTAGAGAGTTGAGAAGTATATCTAAAGTTCCTATAATATTTATCTCAGCCAGATTTTCAGATATGGATCAAGTAATGGCTATAGAAAATGGTGGGGATGATTATATAACAAAACCTTTTTCCTTTGATTTGTTGCTGGCAAAACTAAAAGGGGCAATAAGAAGAACCTATGGTGAATATGCAGAAAGTAGCTCTAAGGATATATATGAAGTGGACGGAGTATATTTATATAAGAGCCAAAGTATAGTTGAATGGGAAGGAAAAAAGGTAGAGTTAAGTAAAAAAGAATTTGGACTCTTATATATTCTTATGTCTAATATAAATGAAATAGTGTCCCGGGAAATACTTTTAGAAGAATTATGGGATGATATTGAGTTTGTAGATGATAACACTTTATCAGTAAATATTGCTAGGCTAAGAAAACGCTTAGAGGATATAGGAATATATGATTCCATTCAGACTAAAAGAGGCCAAGGCTATTCAATGATAAAAACTTGGGATTAGGTGATAAAATGAAATTTAGAGATTATTTGAAAGACAGATTATTATATATCATTATATATTTAATTAGCACTTCTCTAGTTATAACTATAATGATGTTGGACTTAATAATTAGAAAAGAAAGGCTTCATACATCAAATATAATCTATGCATTTATTTTATCAACTATATTTCTAATAGTTTTTTTATCTATAGATTATATGAAAAAAAGGAAGTTTTATAATTTAATTAATAATAGATCAGATGAGGATATTGATTTAACTTATATATTTAATATTCCAGACAACATAAGCAGAGAATATGATTTTTTCAAAGAAGCATTAATTAGCAATTATCTTAAATATATAGATACATTAGAGAAATATAAAAAGTCTTTTGAAACTCAAAATTATTTTAATAATAGATGGATTCATCAGATGAAAACTCCGGTATCAGTTATTAAACTTATTCTAGAGGATGAAAATCAAGGAAATTTGGATGAAAAGACTAAGAAGAACTATGAAAGTATTGAGGAAGAAATAGAGAAACTATCCCATGGATTAGAGATGGCTTTATATACATTAAGGGTTAGTAATTTTGAATTAGATTTTAAGGTGGAAGATGTTAGTTTGCTTGAAACCATTAGAAATATTATAAATGAGAATAAAAATGCTTTTATAGTGAATTCTATTTATCCTAAGATAAATTCTGAAGAAGATATAATAATTAAAAGTGATAGGAAATGGATTAAATTTGTAATCAGTCAAATAATATCTAATAGTATTAAATATTCAAAGGTTAAAGATAGCAGTAACAAGACTATAGATATAGAATTTTACAATAAAGATAATAAAACCATACTTTTAATTGAAGATAAGGGAGTAGGCATACCAAAACAGGATTTAGATAGAATATTTGATCCCTTCTTTACTGGAAAAAATGGTAGGAAATACTTAGAATCCACAGGTATGGGACTATATCTTGTGAAGGATGTATGTGATAAATTAGGTCATGGTATATTTATAGAATCTATCGAGGGAGAAGGTACAAAATCAAGTATTATTTTTTATCATGGAAAAAGTATTTATGACCTAACCCAGTGAATGAACGAAGGCTCTAACGGACACCACTGAAATATATCCTACGGAGTAAATAGAGGTTGTGAGTAAATAGATTTGTATTGTGAAACTGCGGAAAACAACCTAATCTAACAATATTGTAAGATAATATCTCCATTTGAAAGGGAAATCGATAGAAAGATTTCCCTTGAATTATTATGATATATATAGAAATACAAATCAGGAGGTAATAGAATGTCAGTATTGCAAACTAAAGATCTATCTAAAATATATGGAAGCAAGGGTAAAGGAGTATCGGTGAAAGCCTTAGATAATTTTAATATGAATATAAAAGAAGGAGAATTTGTAGGAATAATGGGTCCTTCAGGTAGTGGAAAGACTACTCTATTGAATATTCTTGCTACAATAGATTCTCCATCTTCTGGAGAAATATTAATAAATGGAGAAAATCCCTATAGATTAAAGGAAGATAAGTTAGCTATATTCAGAAGAAAGAATTTAGGGTTTATATTTCAGGATTTTAATTTATTAGATACATTATCTGTAAAGGAGAATATAATACTTCCTTTGGTATTAGAAGGTTTCCTAAAAAGAGAAATAGAAAAAAAACTAGATGAAATAACATCCATATTAAATATCAAGGATATCCTAGATAAAAGGACCTACGAAGTATCAGGGGGACAGCAACAAAGGACTGCTTGTGCAAGGGCATTAATAAATAACCCCGCTATTATTTTAGCAGATGAACCCACTGGAAACTTAGACTCTAAGGCATCCTTTGATTTAATGAGCTCTTTAGAAAATATAAATGAAAAAAGAAAAGCTACTATAGTTATGGTAACTCATGATGCTTTTGCAGCTAGTTTTTGTAAAAGAATAATAATGATAAAAGATGGGAAGTTCTTCACTGAAATAGTTAAGGATTCTAATAGACAGGTATTTTTTAAAGAAATTTTAGATGCCTTATCCCTTCTTGGAGGTGGATATAATGAAAATATCTAATATGGCTCTTAGCAATGTTAAGGGAAATCTATATAGATATGTAATGTATTATTTAAGTAATGCATTTGCTGTTACAGCATTCTTTATATTTGCTAATTTTGTATTCCATCCTTCTTTAAATTTTAAAAATATAGGCGGACATCCAGTGGCACAAATGGGGGTAATTAATAGTATGGTAGCCTGTCAAGTTATCATAGTAATGTTTTCAGTACTGTTTGTGGGGTATTCTACTTCCATATTTTTAAAATCTCGAGGAAGAGAGTTTGGATTACTATCTCTATATGGAATGACTACAAATCAAATAAGGAAATATGTTCTTATAGAAAACACTATAATATCTATTTTATCCATAGGAACTGGTATATTGTCAGGAGTTGTCTTTTCAAAATTATTTCTTATGGCAATGGAAGCATTTATGGATATTAACTTGCCATTTAATATTTCTTTTAAAGCTTTAGGTATTACTGCTCTGATTTTTTTCACCTTATTTGAGATAGTAAGCACTTTAATGCTTTTTAAAATAAAGAATAAGGAAATAATACAACAAATTAAAAGTAGTAAGATGCCTAAGGAAATGCCAAAGTTTTCAAAGAAGAAATCAATTCTTGGAGTTAGTTTATTAATATTGGGTTATGGTATAGCTTGGATTGTAGAAGGAGCACTTGTGCCTTTGGCTATGATACCAGTTATATTAATAGTTGTAACTGGTAGTTATTTTATCTTTACTCAATTTAGTATAGCTGTAGCTAATAAAGTTTTAAAAAATGAAAATATAATTTATAAAAAAACTAATATAATATCTTATTCCCAAATGATATTTAAACTGCAAGATACAGCTAAGGTATTGTTTTTAGCAGCTACCTTAGGTGCAATTACCTTTACTGCTACAGAAACCATATATTCATTTTTTACAGAGATATCAAGTATATCAGGAATTGATACGCCAGAAGATATTGCAATAATCCAAAAAGGGGAAACACTGAAGGATAAACAGAGTATAGAGAGAGTAAAAGAAATCCTAAAAAAATATGATTTAAAAATAAATGAGTTTCATACAGTTAAAAATATAAAGGTTAAAAATGAGTCTAAAAAAGCTAATGATAGTATCAGAGAAGAAATCTTACTTATATCAAATACTGATTATAATAAATTAGCTGTTTTCCAAGGTAAGGATAAAATTGAAGTGAAAGAGAATGAGGTAGTCTATAATTTTCCTTATGAGGTATTTGGCTATAATGGTAAACCAGAGAAAATTAAAAAATATCCCCTTGAAACAGCAATATTAAGTTTAAATGAGGAAGCAAATGAATATAGAGTAAGCGGGGAGATACATGGTGGTGTTATGTCTCTTAATAAATTAGGATATTTTGATGCATTTATATTAAACGACAAAGACTACAACCATATATTAGAAATGACTAAAGAGGATAATATAGTTATATATAATGGAATAAAATTAGAAAAATGGAAGAACTCCTTCGATGCTTCAGTTGAAATAGAGGAGATGTTGGGTAGTAAATATCAAGGTAATTATTATTCTAAGTCAATTCCTTATAAAGACATCAGAAAAAGTTTTGGACTTACATTATTCATAGGATTTTTTATAGCCTTTTTATTCTTTATAGCCTCAGGCAGTATAATATATTTCAAATTATTCAACGAAGTAAAACAGGATAAAGTAGAATACGATATACTTAGAAAAATTGGAACTACAGAAAAAGAAATAAATAAAGTAATAACAAAACAAATAGGGATTATATTCTTTTTACCTTTTGTAGTTAGCACTACACATTCTTTATTTGCATTGAAATCCCTTTCTAATTTACTTCAAAGAAATCTTTTTGCAAATGGTCTTGTAGTTGCATTGGGATATCTAGTATTTCAGGTAATTTATTTTATCATAATAAGAACAATGTATATAAGGAAAGTGAAATATAATTAAAAAATAGGATGAAAATGGAATTCTTTAAAAGGATTCCATTTTTTTTATAGAAATTATCTTTAAAATGGTGTATCCTATTAAAATATAGTGAAAAGTGAATGGTGAATAGTTTTGAGCAAAGATTTTGGTTTTTTTAACTATTCACTGAACTAATGGGGGTAGATTAACTATGCTAGGAACAATAGTAAATGCTTTAGCAATTATATTAGGTTCATTATTAGGTATAGGAGTAAAAAAAGGAATTAAAGATGATTATAAGAATACCATAATGGATGGTATAGGTCTTGCTGTAATCATCATCGGTATTATGGGAGGGATTAAGTCTGAAAATATTATCCTAGTTATAGGAAGTATTGTAGTAGGAAGTATAATAGGTGAGGTAATTGGAATAGAAAATAAGCTTGATAATTTAGGGAATTTTTTACAAGACAAATTTGGAGGAAAAGATAGTAACTTCTCTAAAGGCTTTGTAACAGCTTCTTTAGTATATTGTGTTGGAGCTATGGCAATAGTTGGTTCTCTTGAATCTGGAATACAAGGCAATCACCAAACTCTATTTGCAAAATCAATCCTTGATGGTATTTCGGCTATAATATTTGCTTCAACTTTAGGCATCGGAGTTGCATTTTCAAGTATCCCAGTATTTATCTATCAAGGGAGCATTACTTTATTGGCTAATTTTATAAAAGATTTACTTACTGTACAAGTAGTAAATGAAATGTCAGCAGTAGGTGGTTTGCTTATTATGGCAATAGGAATAAATATATTAGGAATCAAGAAAATAAAGGTAGGAAATATGCTTCCAGCAGTTTTTATTCCTATTATTTACTATATATTAGTAAATTTAGTTAATTTAATAAGATAAGAATAGCAAATTAGAGAAAAAATAAGATTAATGGTTTAAAAGCCATATTTTAGCAAATAATACCTTAATATAGTCGAATTTCAGACTTGATTACATGATTTCATTTAAGTAACATATATATTGTACATATTAGCACTCAACGACAATGAGTGCTAATAAAATGAAGGATAAAACTAATATTAACATAAGGAGGTAGTATAACTATGAATCTAAGACCATTAGGTGATAGGATTGTAATTAAAAAAGTTGAGGTTGAAGAGAAAACAAAAAGTGGTATAGTTCTACCAAGTACTGCTAAGGAGCAACCACAAATGGCAGAGGTAGTTGCTATTGGTGCTGATATTACAAATGATGAAAAGAAAAAAGATCAAATTAAAGCTGGAGACAAAGTAATATTCTCAAAATATGCTGGAACAGAAATCAAAGTAGATGGTGAAGAATTAACAATCCTAAAATTATCCGATATTTTAGCAATAGTAGAGTAATTACAATTAACAATTGTCAAAGAACAAATAACAATTAAAATATTAAAAGGCTAAGTAATTAAATAATTAATGATTTTCAATTGCTAATCGTTAATTGTTAATTGAAAATTGAATAAAGGAGTGTGGATATAAATGGCTAAAGAAATTATGTTTGGAGAAGACGCACGTCGTGCTATGGAAAGAGGTATAAATCAATTAGCTGATACTGTAAAGGTTACATTAGGACCAAAGGGAAGAAATGTTGTATTAGATAAGAAATTTGGTGCACCACTTATTACAAATGACGGAGTAACTATAGCTCGTGAAATAGAATTAGAAGATAAATATGAAAATATGGGTGCTCAACTTGTTAAAGAAGTAGCTACAAAGACTAATGATGTGGCTGGAGATGGAACTACAACAGCTACTTTACTTGCTCAAGCAATTATTAGAGAAGGACTAAAGAATGTGGCAGCAGGTGCAAATCCAATGATTCTTCAAAGAGGAATTAAATCAGCTGTAAATGCTACAGTAGAAGAAATTAAGAGATTTTCTAAGGAAGTAGAATCAAAAGAATCTATAGCTCAACTTGCATCTATTTCTGCAGGAGATGAAGAAATAGGAAAATTAATAGCTGATGCTATGGAAAAGGTAGGAAATGATGGAGTTATCACTGTAGAAGAATCAAGATCTATGGGAACAACTCTAGATGTAGTAGAGGGTATGCAATTTGACAGAGGATATGTATCAGCTTACATGGTTACAGATACTGAAAAAATGATAGCAGAATATGATAATCCATATATTTTAATTACAGATAAGAAGATTAGTAATATTCAAGAAATCCTTCCAATTCTTGAGCAAATAGTACAAATGAGTAAACCTCTTGTAATTATTGCTGAAGATATTGAAGGAGAAGCAATGGCTACATTAGTAGTTAACAAATTAAGAGGAACATTTAACTGCGTTGCTGTTAAGGCACCTGGCTTTGGAGATAGAAGAAAAGAAATGCTACAAGATATAGCTATTTTAACAGGTGGTGAAGTAATATCAGAAGAATTAGGATATGACTTAAAAGAAACTACTATTGAAATGTTAGGTAGAGCAGCTAAGGTTAAAGTTGATAAGGAAACAACTGTAATAGTTAACGGAGAAGGAAATCAAGAAGAAATTCAAAATAGAGTTAAACAAATCAAAGCTCAACTTGAAGAAACAGAATCAGAATTTGATGCTGAAAAGCTTCAAGAAAGACTTGCTAAATTATCAGGCGGAGTAGCAGTAATTCAAGTAGGTGCTGCAACTGAAACAGAACTTAAGGAAAGAAAACTTAGAATAGAAGATGCTTTAGCTGCAACTCGTGCAGGAGTTGAAGAAGGTATGGTTCCTGGTGGTGGAACAGTATTGATAGATGCAATACCAGCCGTAGCTAAATTGCTTGAAACAACTCATGGTGATGAAAAAACAGGGGTTAGTATAATAGTGAGGGCGTTAGAAGAGCCAGTTAGACAAATTGCGGCAAATGCAGGACTTGAGGGTTCTGTTATCGTTGAAAAAGTTAAAGAAGAAGCGCCAGGTACTGGATTTGATGCTTTAAATGAAAGATATGTAGATATGATTCAAGCAGGTATAGCAGACCCAACTAAGGTGACTAGATCAGCATTACAAAATGCAGCATCTGTAGCAGCTATGGTACTTACTACAGAAGGTGCAGTAGTAGATATAGAAAAAGAAGACCCAATGGCAGCTATGGGTGGAATGGGCGGTATGGGTGGAATGGGCGGCATGATGTAATTCCATCATAAATAATAGTACAAATTTTTAAATTATCAATCACTTATATCCTAGAGGTTTTTCATAAGTATATTAAACTTATGATAGACCTCTTTTTTCTTGCTAGAATTTTGAAATGCTTAAATAGGTCCTTTTAAGTATATCTATCTGATCCTGTAACATTATAATAATCTCGTTTTTGTCTTTATTAATAGGAGCAATCTGCTCCCAAGTTTGTTTGAAATATTCTTCAAAGGCTTTAATTAAAGTGTTTTCTTCTATTGATAGCTGTACTTTTTTGAGGTCTTTTAAAGGATTAAAAGTCTCGAATAATACAGCTTGTCTTTCTTTAATAGCACAATATGAATTAACACTTTTTAAAAAGTTATCATTATTTTTAGGCATAAAAGCAATATTATAATTGTCATAGGTTTTGAGAAGATAGATTATGTTTTGTAGAAGTTCGATGATATCTTCAACATCCATATTTATTATCTCTGTTTCTTCATAGTAGTCAAAATAAAATCGTTTATGCATAACTAGATCTTCAATAGAATTTGCTAAAAATATATCTTTATATTGATAGTATTTTATACTTGATAAGAATGCATTAAATTGTCTTTTATGAAAGTCTAAGAGCATAAGTATTTCATCATTTGGAAGATTTTTTTTTCTTAAGACTTTTTCAAGCAAGTTTTCAGTTAATGTAAATGTAGTAAAACAGTATTTATATTGAAATCGATTACCTATACTTTCTTCCAATTCAGTTAACTTATGATGATATTCAATATTTTTTGTATGATATTTAATTAAAGGTTTAGCATCATTTGCAATGATTGCATTAAAATAATTTTTCAAGATATTGACACCAGCCTTATTTTTTAAGTAAAAGCTACAGGTAATTTCTGAATATGGTTCCGTTGGAAAGCAGGATAATGCACCAATATCTGAAACAATATAAGTTTCTTTACTAGCAATACAAGTACCATATTTATCTAAATAATATAATCTAATTCTTCCAGTTATCATAATTGGATGTATAAAATTGATAAATCTTATTATTCTATTAATATTATTATCCAGCCTCAATAAGAAGAAAACCTCCCATCCATTATTTATAGCATTCAGTAAGGCATTTCTCAAAAGTATTAATTTATAATGGCTCTTTGTTGTATTAACATTATTGTAAGTTATATAAATTATCTTGTTTTTTTTATATTGCTGATTAATTGCATATTCAAGTAGAGAAATACCTTTAGAGATAATATTTTCAATTCCGAAAATTATTTTATCCTCATTGGATAAATCTATAGTTTGATTAGAATTATTAATGCTATTCTGTTTCTCAGGACAAATTTGATCCATACTTACAAAATTAAAAACTTGATCTTTGCTGGCTAACTGATTTTTCTTCTTTAGATATTCTTTTTTTTTGCATTCCATAGAATATCCTTGGGACTCCAATAATACTTTTTTCATTTTTTCTTTGATATTGCCATCTAATTCTTCATTTTTATTTAGACTTAACAAAACTTTATTTAGATTTTGTTCTTGAAATGAATTTTTAATATTTCTTGAAAAGTATTCAGTAATACTATCAATATATATAGTATTATATGCAGGAATTCTTTTCCCGCTGACCCAACGGCTAACAAGTGAGCTATCTACATTTATAGCTTTTGATAGTTGATTCATACTTATATCTAAAGCAGAAAGTAAAAGAGATAGACATTCACCAAACTTCATATTAGTCATCAAAGAGTTCTCCCCCTTTATATAATTGTAAATAATATATAGACTTACAATAACTCTATATAATCAGATAGGCTATAGATAAACATAGAATTGTCATTGCCATGGCAATGACAAGGAATGAAATACAGTGTAACCTACGGAACTATTAATATATAATAATACAATAATCTACAATAAACTACATTAGTCTACATTAAATATATTATATTAAATAGTTAATATTTAATTAAGGAGGGTATATTTTGAAGCTTAAAAGTATTAAGACAAAACTATCTTTATTTTATGGAGTACTGCTTCTTGTTATCTGTATGGGGTTTGGGGTGGTGTCTTACATAGCCTCATCAAAAGCTTTATCAACAAGTATTGATGAATCATTATCTCAATTAGCAATACAAAATGCTGAAATAGTTGATAAAGGAATGGAAATTCAATTTAATGCTTTAGAGGCATTAGCTGAAAGTGATTGGCTGAAAGGTACTAGTTTGACTTTAAATGAAAAGCTAAAATTACTTAATAATGAAGTGAAAAGAAGTAATCATATAGATATGTTTATTACGGACATAAATGGTAATATGGAAGATACTGCTGGAGGGAGAGCAAACGTTTCGGATAGAGAATATTTTATAAAGGCATTATCAGGTGAAAAGGCAGTTTCAGACCCTATTATAGATAAGACTAATGGTAATTTGATATTGTGCTATGCAGTTCCTATAAAGGATGGTGGCAGAGTGAAAGGTGTACTAGCTGCTACTCGCGATGGAAATGTATTGAGCGATTTTATAAGTGATATGCGTTTTGGAGAAAATAGTGAGGCTTTTATGATTAATAAACAAGGAACAACAGTAGCTAGTAAGGATAGGGAACTTGTTATGAATATGTATAATATTTTGGAGGAAGCTAAAGCAGATTCTGGGTTAAAATCATTAGCTGGACTACAAAAGAAAATGACTCAGGGGGAAAGAGGTGTAGGAGAATATAGTTATAAAGGAGTAACTAAATATATGGGGTTTGCTCCAGTAGAAGGAACAAATTGGTCATTAGCTATAACGGCTCCAAAGTCGGAAGTTATGTCACAAGTAAATAGTCTTACAATGACAATGATAATAATATCAATTATTTTTCTTGCAATTAGTATAGCTATTACTTTATTTATAGCAGGAGGCATTTCAAGACCTATAAAGGAGGCATCAGATTATTTAAACATAGTAGCCACTGGGAATTTTACAGGTATGGTACCTGCACAATTACTTGAAATGAACGATGAAACGGGTACTTTAGCAAAAGCAATTGATACTATGCAGGAATCAGTAAAAGATATTATAAAAGAAGTTGTTAGTGAGTCATCTAATGTAAGTCAAATGCTAGTTGATATTAACTCAGATATGAGGAAACTCAATAAAAGTATAGAAGAAATTTCTGCTACTACAGAAGAATTGTCTGCGACAACTGAGGAAAATGCTGCATCTACTGAAGAAATGAGTGCAACTTCAACTGAGATTGAAAAAGCTATAGAATCTACTGCATATAGGGCCCAAGAAGGCGCAGCTACAGTAAGTGATATAAATAAAATGAGTGAAAATATGAAGCAGAAAGCAATATCTTCAAGAGAAGATACAATAGAAATATATAGAAAGACAAAGGATGATTTGCAAAATGCAATTGAACAATCGAAAGAAGTAGACAAAATTAATGAATTGTCAGAGGCAATTTTGGCCATAACTTCACAGACTAATTTATTAGCATTAAATGCTGCTATTGAAGCAGCTAGAGCTGGTGAAGCAGGTAAAGGCTTTGCAGTTGTTGCAGATGAAATTAGAAAGCTGGCAGAAGGGTCAAAAAATACCGTTTCTAGGATACAGGAAGTAACTAAAATAATATTAGAAGGTGTAAATGATCTTTTATCTAGCTCAAGTGAGATTATGGAGTTTATAGATAAGAAGGTACTAGATGATTATGAGAGCCTTGTTAGTACTAGTGAGGAGTATAGTAAAAGCTCTTTTATAATAAATGATATGGTAAACGAATTTAGTTCTACATCTGAGGAACTTTTAGCTTCAATGCAAAACATGGTAAAAGCAATAGATGAGATAGCAATTGCAGCTAATGAAGAGGCAGAGGGGGCTACTAATATTGCACAGGAAGTATCGGCTATAACAGAAATGTCAGATCATGTTATCAAATTGGCCGATACAGCAAAAGAAAGATCAGAGTTATTATTAAAGGCTGTTTCAAAGTTTAACATTTAAAAGAGTTAAGATGTATTAGTCTAATTAAATCCTAATGTTCTAAATCATATATGGAAATATCAATTTTACAATATTAAGTTAACCTCTAAAGAAATTTTAGAGGTTTTTTATATTTTCAAAATGAAGGATTAACTTAATAATATGAAAAATAGGTTCATATATTAATATATGAATTATAAGACAATAATTTAAAGGAGGTTTTTTCTATGTTGATTATTATAAATAAACGGACACTAACAATTTTTTTTCTAGCACTTATTATTATAGTTTTCTTTATATTTAAATTTATTTTTCCAGAAAAATCTATTACAACTAATACTATTCCAAAAGGATATGTTGCAATAGTAATAGATGATTTAGGTAATAATGGAGAAGGAACGGACGAACTCATTAAGCTTGATATACCAATTACTGCTGCTGTAATGCCTTTTTTAGAATATAGTGAGATAGATGCAAAAAAAGCCCATGATGCTGGAATAGAGATAATATTGCATTTACCTATGGAACCTGAAAAAGGGGACCCAAAATGGTTAGGGCCTAGGGCAATAAGATCAAGTTTTTGTAATGATGAGGTTAAAGAAATAGTTCAAGATGCTTTAGAACAAATACAATGGGCAAAAGGTATAAATAATCATATGGGATCTAAGATTATGAAAGATGAGATAATTATGAGGGAAATACTGAGTGTAGCAAAGGAAAAAAAACTATATTTTCTAAATAGTAGAACAGACCAATCTAAAGTGGTAGAAGACATAAGTAAAGAGCTAGAATTAGTGTATTTTAAAAGAGATACTTTTTTAGATAATGAAAGAACTGAATATTATATATCAAAGGCTATGGAGGAACTCGGTAAGATAGCGCTAGAGAAAGGCTGTGCTGTAGGTATAGGTCATGTAGGAGGTCAAGGGGGTAGGATAACTGTAGGTACTTTAGATAAGATTTCTAAGAAGTTGAAGGATCAGGGAATTGAATTTGTATATTTATCTCAGCTAAAGGATATTCATAGAGAATAAGAAAAATAGCTAGCAAAATAGGTACTAGTACCAATCTTGCTAGCTATTTTTTATATAATCATACAAAAAAATGATATCTTTTGTACAAAAATGCAAAACTACAAAATAACTTAGGATTTTATACAAAAGTGCAAAGCTACAAAAAGTATTGTTAATATTTTAATTACTCACAAATTCCATTGTCAGAAAATGTAGTAATATAAGATTACAAATAAAAATAAATATGTCAGGAGGTAGTAAAATGAAGGAATATTTAAAAATAGCCAATGATCCAATATTATGGTTAATGTGTTTACCAGTAGTATCATTAGTAGCAGTTCAAGCAATTATATTTTCTAAAAGAGCATTTGCATCCGCAAGTTCAGTAGAGCTTACAAAGCAAGAGGCTAAGGACGCATTTAGAATTGGAGCGATCTCAGCCATAGGACCAGCTGTAGCAGTATTTGTTGTAATGCTTGGTATGATGGCTGTTGTAGGAGGACCCATGACATGGTTGAGACTATCTATAATAGGAGCTGCACCTACAGAGCTAGCAGCATCCACTATGGGAGCTAAGGCTATGGGTGTTGAATTTGGTGGAGAGGGTTATGGAGTATTAGAATATGCTAACTCTGTTTGGGCAATGACATTAAATGGTATAGGATGGCTTTTATTTGTCGGATTATTTACTCATAAATTAGAAGGATTGAGAAATAAAATATCAAAAGGCGATACAAGACTTACAGGTGAAATAGGTGGAGCAGCTACATTAGGTGCTATGGCTTATTTGGTTGGAGGACATTTAATAGCAGGTAGTGGAAGACTAGTAGCAGCATTAGCAGCAGGACTATCAATGATATTATTAGGAAAATTAGCAGAGAAATATCCAAAGCTTGGAGAATATAATCTAGGAATTGCAATGGTTATTGGAATGGTTGCTGCAGTTACTTATGTAGGATAATAGGAGGGAGATTAATGGAAAATAGTAAAGATCAAGCTTATTATGAAAATTTTACAAAGCCAATTATAAAAACAGGGAAATGGACCTTACTTCTTGCAGTTGCATTTTGTTTTCTACCAGCAATCTATTTGTGGATTAGATACGGAGCATTACCACCAGTTAAGTCTATAATTACAGGTTGGTTTTTAATTGCATCAATTTATGGCTCTTATTATTTTATTGAGCCGATCTCATTTTTTCCAGTATTGGGAATGGCAGGGACTTATATGTCATTTTTAGCAGGAAATATAGGTAATATGAGAGTGCCTTGTGCAGCTATTGCTCAAGAGGCATTAAAGGTTGAGCCAGGTTCAAAGAAAGCAGAATTAGTAGCTACATTAGGAATTGCAGGCTCAATTATTACAAATATAGTAATTGTAACAATAGCGGCTATAGCTGGAAATGGGCTTATGCAATTATTTCCGCCAGTAGTAATTAAAGCATTTGAATTTGTGTTACCAGCAATATTCGGTTCAATGTTTGCAATGTTCGCAGTTAAATATCCAAAATATGGTGCATTTGCAATAGGATTAACATTATTCCTTTTAGGAGTTGTAAAGGTATTACCAGTATATGTTTTAATTCCTTTATGTGTATTCAGTACAATAATATTTGCAACTACTTCATATAAAAAGAAAGCAAAATAGCAATAGGAACAATAATACATTGGAGGGGGACGTAATGAAAGATAATAATGTACTACAATTTATTGACAAAGATGAAGCTATAGATCTGCTTCAACAAATGATAGGTTTTAAAACTGTGAATGGGCCGGGGGATGAGTTACCTCTAGCTGAATTCATAGGACAAAAGCTAGAAGAAATTGGAGTTGAAACAGTAATTGATGATTTAGGGAATAATAGGGGCAATGTAATAGGAAGAGTAAAAGGTAGTGGAGAAAGAGAAGCACTACTATTTAATGGACATTTAGATACAGTACCTCCAGGAGATATTGAATGGGAATATGGACCATATAGCGGTGCAATAGTAGATGGAAAGATATATGGTAGAGGGTCTGCTGATATGAAAGGTGGACTAGCAGCAATGCTTATAGCACTTAAGGCAGTGAAAAAAGCAGGATGGGAATTAAAAGGTGATTTTATTTACTCAGCTACTGCTGGAGAAGAAACAGATAGCATAGGGGCAATTAAGTTTGTAGAAGATGGTGGATTAGAGGGAGTTGGGGCTATTATAATTGGAGAGCCAAGCTCAAATGGAATAAATATAGCAGAAAAAGGTGCATTTTGGATTGAAATAACTACCTATGGAAAGACAGCTCATGGAGCTTTTCCTCAAAATGGAACTAATGCTGTAGTTCATATGAATGCGTTATTGTCCGAACTCGTAAGCTATAGGTTCAAATATGAGGAAAATGAAATACTAGGTCATCCGACTATGAATATATCTACTGTAAATGGTGGGGTGAAGACAAACGTCGTGCCAGACAAATGTAGTATCACTATAGATATGAGAACTGTACCTGGTATGGACCATAAGGGAATAGTAAAAGATTTCGGAAGAATAATAGAAAAACTATCTTCTCAAATAGAGGATTTTAAAGCAGATATAAAGATTTTAAATGATAGAGCAGCAGTGGAAACAAAAGGAGATAATCCGTTTGTAAAATTAGCTGAGGAAATTGTTAAAAGGGAATTTGATAAAGATATTAAGGCAAAGGGAGTAAACTTCTATACAGATGCGTCAATATTTTTACCAGCGAAACAAATACCTTGTATATTCTATGGCCCTGGAGATGCTAATATGGCTCATCAGCCAAATGAACATATAACAATAGATAGTCTAATGGAATCAGTACATTTCTATATAGCAATGATTGAAAAATATCTTGTAGTATAGGGGTACTTATTAGTAAAGGGGGAATCACTATGGATATAATAGCAAAATCTCAAGAGGTAGAAAAAAACATTATAAATTGGAGAAGGGAATTACATCAAATACCAGAAGTAGGTTTGAATTTACCGCAGACTTCACAATATATAGCTAAACAACTTAAAAATATGGGAATTGAATATAAAGAAAATGTTGGCGTTTCAGGTATAGTAGGGCTTATTAGAGGAGGTCAGCAAGGAAAGACCATAGCATTAAGAGCAGATATGGATGCACTTCCTATTAGGGAAGAAACAGGGCTATCCTTTGCCTCACAAAATGGTAACATGCATGCTTGTGGGCATGATGCTCATGCTGCAATTCTTTTAGGAGTTGCAAAGGCATTAAGTGAAAACAAAAATAAACTGAAAGGCAACGTAAAGCTAATATTCCAGCCAGCAGAAGAAGGACCTGGTGGTGCTAAGCCAATGATAGAAGATGGAGCATTAGAAAATCCAAAGGTAGATGCAGTTATGGGACTTCATGTAGGATCATTAACAGATGCAAAAAAAGAAGGATTAGTAATGGTGTCTTATGATAGTATGATGGCATGTCTAGACAGATTTAAATTAAAATTAATAGGAAGTGGCTGTCATGGTGCTTATCCAGAAACTGGTATAGACCCAATTGCTATGGCAGGATATTTTTTATCCAATGTACAGGCTATAATTAGTAGAGAATTAAGTCCAACAGACCCAGCGGTTGTTACAGTTGGAAAGATTAATGGAGGCTTTGCATATAATATAATTCCTGATAGTGTGGAATTAGAAGGAACTGTAAGAGCGGTAGAGCAAAATGTAAGGGAGAATATAGCTAAAAGAATAGAAGAGATTGCAAAAGGAATTTCTAAAACAATGAGAGGAGCTTATGAATTTGAGTATGTATTTGGATATCCTCCATTGGTAAACGACGAAGCATTTACTAAGAATTTCGTAGAATCTGCAAAGAAGATTATTCCAGAAGAAGATATAATGGTAATGAAGAAACCTGTAATGGGTGGAGAAGATATGGCATATTTTCTAAAAGCAGTTCCAGGAACATTTTTCTTTATGAATACACCTAAAGCAGTAGATGGAGTATTCTATCCACACCACAATTCCAAATTTGATATAAATGAAGATGTATTATGGAAAGGGGCAGCACTGCTTATCCAAGGAGCAATAGATTATTTAGAAAAAAATTAATTTGAAACAGTGTTAAATAACTTCCTAATTTTGATGAATTACCTAAAAGTTAGGAAGTTATTTATTACACTGGCAATGTCGAATATTGTCTAAGATATGATATAATAGAATTATGATATATTAAACGAGGGAGAAAGATAGTATGGGAGTTACAATAGGAGAAGCATTAAAAACAAAATTTTTTACAGGTTATCATTTAATTGCAGGAGAGAAAGGATTAGATAGGGAAATACAAGCTGTATCACTATTTGATGCTCCAGATGGATATAAATGGGTTAAAGGTAAAGAATTTATGCTTTCCTCTGGATATTTATTCAAAGATAATGTTGAGCTTTTTAGAGAAGCAATATTATTTTTGTATAAACAAAACTCAACATGTATTGCAGTAAAGAAGGATAGATATTTAGGTGAAGTTCCAAAAGAAATAATAGATTTATGTAACGAATTAGGATTTCCATTAATCAATGTTCCTAATAATGTAGCTTGGATAGATATAATAAATGCTGTAAATTCCATTGTTATGAATAGATATATAACCCATATTATTGATAGGAAAAATGCGGATAAACTTGTACTAAGGAGCGATAATTTTCATAAGAAGATTGAAAAGACAATAATTTGTCTTTCGGAAGAGTTAAAATACCCTATATCTATAGTTGATATTCTAGAAAAAGAAGTTTTTACGTATCCTAAGGAGCAACCTTTTTTAAAGGATAATATTTCATTTAGTAAAGAAGATGATTTTTCTTTTAATTATCAGAAGGAAATATTATGTGATAAATTAAATATTTACAGAATTAAAAATATAGAGGATAGCAATAAATGTCCTTTCGTTATAATACCAATAGTAATAAAAGGTGTTACAGTATCAAAATTAATAGTATGGGAACACTCCGGCAAAATTGATTATTATGATTTATTCGTTCTAAGGCTTAGCTATACTTTGCTTTTGGAAGTATATGAACAAATTTATCTTATGAACTCTTTTGAAAGACGTTTTTATGATGACCTTATTAGGGCTTTAATAAATGGGGAATTAGATTCAAAACAAAACTTAATAAAGGCAATAAGCAATATTCAAGACTTTAAGCTAAACATAGAAAATAACTTTATATGTGTATGTATAAAACAAGATGAAGGTAATCCATCATTTTATAATGATCGTGAGAAAATATCTACTACATTTTTGCTTAACATTCCAAAGGACAAGTCCATATTTGGTATATTAGATGACAACACAATTATACTCCTATACGATGTTAAGGGATATAACAAAGATGTAATTAAGAATGTGAAAAAGGATTTTGAAGGTATATTTAAAGAAATAAAAAACAATTTTCCGGATAGAGAAATAAAACTAGGTATAGGTGATATGGTAGAGGATATCTGTTCTATAAAGAAAAGTTATGTAGGATCTTTAAAAGCTGTAGATATTGGATCTTATATCTATACAGATGGAGAAATGATAACCTTTGAAGATCTAGGGCCATTTGGATTACTACGTCTAGAGAGTATTCAAAGAAAGGATTTTGGCAATAACTTTAGTCATATATCCCCCTTACTAGAAGAACCTGATAGTGATGAGTTAATATCAACATTGAAGGTTTATCTAGAAAGTGAATCAAATTGTAATATAGCAGCAAAGAAATTATTTATTCATAGTAATACAGTAAGATATAGAATTGGTAAGATACAACAAATTTGTAATATTGACTTAGAAGACCCTATAGAAAGATTAAAAGTAGAAATTACATTGAAATTTATTAATAGTTTAAAATGAAGAAAAACTATGTGAGCACGCCTAAAGATGTTAAAGATAAAAATTAATATTTCAGGTGTGCTTTTTATTATAATCCATGGTAAAGTGTAGTCTTATTTGATTTAGGATTGATCTAGAATCTAAAAAAACTTCCTTAAATCCATCATCTTAACAGAAGTTTATTACAAAAACATTACAATTGTTAAAATATTGTTTAGTTTGAAGTCATACAGGTATATAATAGATATCAGTTTTATATATTTATTTTAATAAAGGGGGTTTTGCTATGGAGTACATATTCATTGCAGGAGGAATATTGGGGTTTTTAATAATCTTGTTACTCTTCTGGAGAAAAGTGCCGGCTGACAAGGCAATGGTGATCACAGGATTAAAGAAAAGAGTATTATCAGGTAAGGGTGGATTTATGGTTCCATTTCTAGAGACTTCTTGTACAATTTCTCTAGAAAATATTAGTATGACTACTGATGTAAATGAAGCACCTTCTAAACAAGGTATATTTGTAAACATTGTAGGTACAGCTATAGTAAAAGTTAACAATGAAACTAATAGCATACTTAAGGCTGTAGAACAATTCTGTAGTGGCGGAGCAAAAAATACAGTATCAGTTATCAGCAGTATGGTAGAACAAATCCTTGAAGGTAAACTAAGAGGTATAATATCAACTCTTACTGTAGAGCAAATAAATGAAGATAGAGCTGCCTTTGAGCAGAGAATAGAAGATGACATAAGAGAAGAATTACATTCTATGGGACTGTTACTGATATCATATTCTATACTTAGGATATCAACTCAAGGAGCCTATTTAGAGAATAGAGCAATACCTCAAATAGCATCAGCGAAGGCAGATGCAGACATCGCTACAGCTGAGAGGAAAAGAGATACAGAGATACGTACAGCAAATGCAGTGAGAGAAGGAGAAAAAGCTAAATTATTAGCTGAAACAGAAATAGCAGAAAGTCAAAGAGATAAATTAATTAAAGTTGAAAGCTATAGAGCAGAGCAGGATAAGGCTAAGGCAGATGCAGACGTAGCATATAAATTAAAAGAAATTGAAAATGAGTCTTTAGTAGCAGAACAACAGGCAGCCTTGGCTAAAAAGAATGCATTGGTGGTAGAAGAGAGACTTGTAGCTGAAGTCAAAAAGCCTGCAGACGCAAAGAAATATGAGACTGAAGTAAATGCAGAGGCAGAAAAGATAAGATCTATAAAGCAGGCAGAAGCACAAGCGGAAGCCATAAAGATTAAAGCTATAGCAGAAGCAGATGCTTTGAAAATTGCAGCAATAGCAGATGCAGAAGCAATCAAGGCAAGGGGGATTGCAGAAGCCGAGGCGATTAAAGCAAAAGGTATAGCAGAAGCTGAGTCTAAAGACAGACTAGCAGAGGCAATGGCTAAGTATGGAGAGGCTGCCATAGTAGAGTTAGTAGTAGGCAGATTACCAGAGATAATGACTGCAGTGGCTAAGCCAATGGAACAAGTTGACAAGATAACTATAATTGACAATGGTGGTAGACAAGGTGCATCTAAACTTACAAAGTTGGTAGCTGATATAACAACAAATGGATTTCAAACTGTAAAAGATTTAACAGGATTAGATTTAACAGATGTCATAACTACATTTGTAAATAAAGAAAATAATGTTTTACCAAAAGAAAGCAAAAATGAAAATGAAGATTCAGATGATATGGAGGAAGCATTGGCAGATAACTAAATAAGATATGTTAATTTACAAAAAGAACCATTATAATGGTTCTTTTTTGATTAATTTTAAGATTTTACCATAGCCAAAACCTATTGCAAGATTATGTAAACTAATGTATTATAAAAATACCATTACAAGTTTAGATTTATTAATTTTACTATTACAAAAATTAATATAAAAACAAAAGAGGAGGTTTGTAATGAATAAAACTAATGTAAAATCTACAAAGAAAGGATTTTTTAACAAATTTCTTGACTTTGTAGAACGAGCGGGGAATAGGTTGCCCCACCCAGTTACATTATTTGTAATATTTAGTTTAGTAGTTATAGTTATTTCGGCTATAGCTGAAAAGGTAGGATTATCAGTAACATTTGACAAGTTTGTAGATGGAGAAATGGTTCCAACCACAGTTACAGCAATTAGCTTACTGAATGCTGAAGGGATAGGAAAGATGTTTTCATTAGCAGTTACAAATTTTACATCTTTTGCACCATTAGGAACAGTTCTTGTTGCAATGCTTGGCGTAGGAGTTGCTGAGGGAACAGGACTTATACAAACAGGACTCAGAAAATTGGTTTTATCTACACCTAAGAGATGGATAACTGCTGTAGTGGTTTTTGCAGGAGTAATGTCTAATATAGCCTCTGACGCAGGATATGTAGTTTTAGTTCCATTAGGAGCCTTAGTATTTTTAAGTTTTGGTCGTCATCCATTAGCAGGATTAGCTGCTGCCTTTGCAGGTGTATCTGGAGGATTTAGTGCTAACTTAATGGTAGGACCTACAGATGCATTATTGTCGGGTATAACTCAACCAGCAGCTCAAATGATTCAAGGGGACTATATAGTTCCAGCTACTGCTAACTTTTATTTCTTATTTATATCCACAATATTAATTACCATTGTAGGCACATTTGTTACTGAAAAAATTATCGAACCAAGACTTGGGGAATATAAGGGAAAAGCTATAGCTTCTATTGATAAAGTTACAGAAGAAGAAAATAGAGGGCTAAAATGGGCAGGTATATCTATATTAGCATTTGTTATAGTGATACTACTTTTAGTAGTGCCACAAAATGGTATTTTAAGAAATCCACAAACTGGATCAATTCTTGATAATTCTCCATTTATTGGAGGTATAGTTACTATAATTGCACTATTATTCTTAATACCAGGGATAGCTTATGGAATAGCTTCTGGAACAGTTAAAAATGATAAGGATGTTGTAGATGCTATGGGAAAAGCTATGTCTTCTATGGGTGGATATCTAGTATTAGCTTTTGTTGCAGCTCAATTTGTAAACTACTTTACTTGGACAAATTTAGGTACAATATTAGCAGTAAAGGGGGCAGATTTCCTATCTTCAACAGGAATGACAGGAATTACTATGATTATTGGATTTATTCTAGTAACAGCTTTTATAAACTTATTTATAGGATCAGCTTCAGCTAAGTGGGCTATTATGGCACCGATATTTGTTCCAATGTTAATGAAAATAGGATATTCTCCAGAATTTACTCAAGTTGCATATAGAATAGGCGATTCAACAACAAATATAATCTCGCCGCTAATGTCTTATTTTGCAGTAATTATAGCTTTTGCTAAGAAATATGATGAGGATATGGGAATTGGTACTTTGGTTTCTACTATGTTGCCTTATTCCTTGTTTTTCTTAATATCTTGGTCTATTTTATTAATACTATGGTTTGTAATAGGACTTCCTATTGGACCAGGATCATTTATTAGAATGTAATAAGTTAAGTTAATCTCTTTTCTTCAAGTTTTGGAGGAAAGAGATTTTTCTTTGCAACTAATGGAAAAATTTGGTATAATCATGATTAATTATTATTCATGGTTAGAATTATCACAATAGACATGTATATTGTGATAATTCAATTATTGTAATATATAAGAAGAATTTGAGATATTAAAAGTGGGGGGAAAGCTGTGGATAAAGCTAATAAACTGGTTAAAAGAGGGACAATTAAGGTAAAGTTAATAATTATACCTTTAATGGTAGTATTAACTGTCCTTATAGGTATTGGTGTTATTTCATCATATTTTATGAAAGAAAGTTTACTTAATGAAATGAGGCAAAATGGATTTTTTTTATCAGAAAGAATTGTAGGAAACTTGCAAGATAATTCTAGGTCATTGGAAACTATTGATAATATGCTAGAAGATAAGATTAAAGTAGTAGGGCAAATGGTTATTGGAAATGAAAACAGCTTAGATAATGAATACCTAAAAAAATTAGCAAGAGAGTCTGATGTAGAACAGATAAGTTGGTATAATTCAGCTGGTGAAATTATATATTCTAATATTGATGATTACATAGGATGGATTGCAACTACAGGACATGCTGTACATAACTTTATGACAAGTAAAGATATGGAGCTATTTGAAGACCTTAGACAAGATACAGAATCAAAGAATTATTTAAAGTATGGATATCTAAAAGGAATAGATGGGACATTTGTACAGGTAGGCATTATAGCTAATAGAGTACAAGAGTTAACACAATCTTTTAGTTATCAGAAACTTTTACAGGATATAGCTTTAGAGGAAGAGATAGCCTATGCTTTACTTATGAATAAAGATTTGGAAACTATTGCACATAGTGATGAAGAGGAAATAGGTAAAGTATTTGATGATGAAGGGAGCAAGTCAGCGGCAGTTACTGGAGTTCCTTACTCACAAGAGTGGTATTATGAGAAAGAAGATATAACAGTTTTAGACGTTTTATACCCTGTTATAATAAATGGGGAACATGTTGGCGCTGTTTCTATAGGGTATTCCATGGAAAATGTGAATTCAGCTATAAATAAGAATATCACAATAGTTTCTATTTCAGTTATTTCTTCTATTATACTCTTATGGATTATTTTATTTACTACATCTAATTATGCTGTAAAGACAATAAATAAGCTGAAAGAGCACATGGGATTTATGGCGTTGGGGGACTTTTCCAATACTATACCAGAAGATTTAGTTAGTAAAAATGATGAATTGGGAGAGATATCTCAAGCAGTTGGGAGTATGCAAAGTTCTATAACAAATATTATTAAAAATGTATTAGATACATCTCAGCAGTTAGCTGACTCCTCAGAAGAACTCACAGCTATTAGTCATCAATCGGCTATAGCTGCTGATGAAGTTGCCAGAACTATTGAAGAAATAGCAACGGGAGCATCTGATCAAGCTAAAGATACAGAACAAGGGGTGTCATCTATATTAGAGCTTGGAGATAGAGTAGTAGAAAATCAATGTTATATTGAAAATTTAAATGCTTCTGCTGAAAAAGTAAACAACTTAAGAAATGAAGGATTACAGATATTAAAAGATCTTATAGAAAAAACCAATACTAATAGAGAAGCATCAAAGGAAGTCCAAAATGTTATTATTGCTACTAACAAGAGTGCAGAGAAAATTGTTAATGCCAGTGAAATGATAAGAAGTATTGCAGATCAAACAAATTTGTTAGCCTTAAATGCCGCTATTGAGGCAGCAAGAGCTGGTGATTCTGGCAGGGGATTTGCAGTAGTAGCTGATGAGATTAGAAAATTAGCAGAACAGTCGAGTAATTTCACAGAGGAAATAAATAATATCGTAAATGAGTTGACAGATAAGACCTCTAGTGCTGTAGAAACTATGGAGGAATTAGAAGAGATAGTTTCTTCTCAGAATGAAAGTGTGAATATAACAAATGACAAGTTTGTTGGAATGGCAGAAGCAATAGAGGAGATGAAAGAATCTATTGAAAAGGTTAATCATTCCAGCTATGAAATGGCTAATAGGAAGGAAGATATTATTAAAATAATGGAAAATTTATCTGCTATATCAGAAGAAAATGCAGCAGGAACTCAAGAGGCTTCAGCATCTGTAGAAGAACAAACTGCTGCTATGGAAGAAATAGCTAACTCAAGTGAACAACTTGCCAAAATTGCAGAAGAGTTGAATAAACAGGTAGAACGATTCAAAGTATAGATATTTTAAAGTTTCATGATGATAAAATACTAATAAAAGACAACATGATTATTAATAAATCTGTTGTCTTTTTTTGCAGTAATTATTTTTTTTCTTGCGTTATATTAATTAAATGAAGAATATATTCCTATTGATATAATTGCAAAAACGATGTAATATGAATAGAAGAATATATTAAGATGTACTAGAACAGGGGGTGCATTATAATAAAAAAACATACAATTTATATTTTATTAACGTACAGTGGATCAATGCTTTCTAAAGTTATAAATAAATATACTAAAGAACCGTATTCTCATGTATCTATAGCCTTTGACGAAGAATTAAAAGAATTATATAGCTTTGGGAGATTGAGACCTAATAATCCGCTTATTGCAGGATTTGTAAAAGAAGATATAGTAAATGGCACCTATGCTAGATTTCCAGAGACTAGATGTGCTTTATATTCTCTTGAGATAAATGATTTACAATATAGAAGGTTGATGAAAGAATTACAGAAATTTAAAAAAGACGGAGAGAAATATGGATATAATTTAATCGGGTTATTAGGGGTTATGGTAAATTATCCTATTCAAAGGAAATATAATTATTTCTGCTCCCAATTTGTATCATCATTACTTCGTAAGAGTGGTATAAAGTTAATCAATAAGCATACTGCCCTAACGTCTCCTAGAGACTTTAGAGAATGCAGAGAATTAAATCTTGTATATGAAGGTAAGTTACAGAATTATAATTTGAAGCAATCATACTTATATTAATAATTAGTAAAAACTCTAAAAATATAAAAAGTATTTTTAGAGTTTTTTATCTTATAATCTAGAATATTTTATCATGTGTTAATTTGTGCTTAAAATTTAACTTGTGGAATTAAGCTATATTTTGATGTGGAAATTAATAAAGTATAGAAAAGGAGGGAAGAAAGTTATTTAAGAAAGTAGAATAGCTTAAGAACTAAAAAATTACAAGGTTATTAGGATGATTAAAAGCACAATATTTTGCTAGGAGGTAATATCTATGTCAATTATCACATGGTTAAATAATAATATTATATGGGATATGCCCATGCTTATATTAATGATTGGTACAGGAACTTATTTAACTTTTATAACTAACGGAGTAATTTTTACAAGATTTGGCACAGTGATGAAATATACATTAAGAACTATTTTCAAAAGATATAATTATCAAGAAAAAGGTACTATAACTCCATTCCAAGCCGTATCCACAGCACTTGCTGCAACTGTAGGCACAGGAAATATTGTAGGTGTTGCTGTAGCGATTCAAGTGGGGGGACCAGGTGCTATATTTTGGATGTGGATATCTGCCCTTATTGGAATGGTTACAAAGTATGCTGAAGTTACATTGGCAGTTGCATATAGACATAGGAATAATAAAAATGAAATTGTAGGAGGTCCTATGTACTATATAACTAAAGGTATAGGGAGTAAAACTCTAGCCTACTTATTTTGTATATTTGGATTTCTTGCATCTTATGGTATAGGTAATATGGTGCAAGCTAATTCATTGGCTGGTGGCCTTGAATCCGTATTTAGTATTCCTACATGGATAACTGGCATTGTTTTGGCAATATTAGTAGGGCTTGTTATAATTGGAGGAATTGGTAGAATTGCTAGAGTAGCAGAAATATTGGTTCCATTAATGGCTGTATTATATATGTCAGGTGCTGTTGTAGCACTAATAGTTAATGCATCTAATATTCCGGCTGCTTTTATGTCTATCATTAGGGACGCATTTACAGGAACTGCAGCAGTAGGTGGATTTGCAGGATCAACTTCAATGTATGCCACTAGAATAGGTATAGCACGTGGGGTTTTTACAAATGAGGCAGGCTTAGGTAGTGCTCCTATTGCTCATGCAGCAGCACATACAGATCATCCAGCTAGACAAGGATTATGGGGAGCCTTTGAAGTGTTTTTTGATACATTGATAATGTGTACTGTTACTGCACTAGTAATCCTATCATCTGGATTATGGACTGATCCAAACTTAGATGGAAATATCATTTCATCATTAGCTTTTGAAAATGCCTTTAAAGGTGGAAGCTACATTGTTTCAATAGGTCTTGTTTTATTTGCATTTGCTACAATAATTGCTTGGTATTATTATGCTGAAAAATGTGTTGAATTTTTATTTGGTACAAAGGGGATTATTCCTTTTAGAATATCATTTGCTGGAGTGGTGTTTGTTGGCTGTGTATCTAAGCTTGAACTTGTATGGGAACTAGCTGATTTATTAAATGGAATGATGGCTATTCCTAACTTAATAGCTCTTATTGCTTTAAGTGGTGTAGTAAGAAAATTAACAAAAGATTTTTTTAACGATCCAGATCGTAAAAGACTAAAAAATGAAAAATTTTCTAAATATATTATTATAAAGAAAAAATAATATAAATGAAATAAACATCCAAGAACAAGAAAAATATCCAAAATTATTTTTGCAGTATTTTTATTATTACCTTCGTTATAATTAATGAGAGGAAGGAGGGGAGATATGATTAATGAGTCAGTACTGATAAAAAAGGCATTGGAAGGAGACCAGGATTCCTTTGCTGAAATAGTTGAACAATATAAAAATTATGTATTTGCTATTATTCTTAATTTTATTAAAGATTATAATGAAGTTGAAAATGTGGCTCAGGAAGTATTTTTACAAGTTTACCTCTCTCTCCCCACTTATGAATCTAATAATTTTAAAGGCTGGATTGGCAGAATTGCATCAAATAAATCTATAGATTGGCTTAGAAAGAAGAAAAGTAAATTTAGAGAAGAAGTAATGGAGGACAGTGAAGAATTAGTGGATAATGTAAAATTTAGCCATAGTCAGACTCCAGAGGAAATATTGATAGAAAAAGAAAAAAAAGAAGAAATTTCTAGGTTATGTAAGTCAATTCCTCCTATATATGAAGATACAATAACAAAGTTTTACTTACAAGGAAAGTCTTATGAGGAAATTGCATCAGAAGAGGGAACTACAGTTAAGACAATAGCTTCAAGATTATATCGGGGAAGAAATATGTTAAAAGAGAAATGGAGGGAAAGATTATGAAACATTATGATTATGTAGAATGGGTTTTATACAAAAATAATCTTCTTGATAAAGAAATTCATAGAAGGATGGAGGAGCATTTACTTCTATGTGATGAATGCATGGAGATTTTTCTTTCTCTCATAGATGAACAAGAGATGGAAAATGTAGGAGCTATTATTCCAGAGGATTTCACAGTAAAGGTTCTAGATAGTATTAAAAATATTACTCCTATAAAGAAACCAATACGGAAAACAACAAAGAAAACAATAAAGAAAAAAGTATCTAACGATTTCTTTGTATATTATGCAGCAGTAGCGTCAGTAGCTGTTATTTTAACTGCTACAGGATTCTTTGGGAGAATAGTAGATACCGTACCTCAGATATCTTCAAATGTATCTTCAAAAGAAAGCAGATTCAAAGCTAGTACAATATATGATCTTACAGAAGAAATAACAAATAGAACTTCTAAGTTTATAAATAATTTTCAATTTAGAATAGGTAAGGAGGATTAATAATATGAGACAAAAAAATAAATTTACTACATTTTTGTTGTCGTTTATACCAGGGTTATCTCATTTCTACTTAGGATATGCCGATAGAGGATTTATTTATCTCCTCATATTTGGAATGCTATGTGTAGGCACCATTGGGTTAAGCGTTTTGACTTATAGAGAAGAATTTTTAATATTGCTTGTAGGAGTTCCTATTATTTGGTTGGTAGCACTAATAGATGCATTTTCTACAATTAATGCCATGAGATATGGAGATAGCTCAGAAATAAAAAACATCTGGAATTCACAAGAAACAAAAATTTCCAATAAAAAGATTATTACTTTGGCTTTATCAATCATACCAGGAGCAGGTCATATGTACCTAGGCTATCAGAAAAAAGGATTAGTATTGATGGGTGGATTTTTCTTCGCTATATTTTTTATGGGATGGCTTCAGTTAAGTTTTTTACTGTTTTTATTGCCGTTGATTTGGTTTTATTCATTCTTTGATGCTTTCCATACACTTAATGGAAGTGATGTAGAAGATATGGATATATCGAAGCTATTACCAACTATTAAGCCTGAATATATAGGCATTGGGCTTGTGGGAATAGGGGTGCTTATTGCATTACAAAAAGTATTTTATCCAATATTAAGTCAGGTTCTTTCTAAAATATTTAATTACCATAACTTATATCAGGTAAGAAACTATATCCAAACTTCCATAGTAGCTTTGATATTCATTATTGGAGGTATTAAAATACTTCACAAAAATAAAAATATTGTGGATGATGATATGGAGGAGGATGAGGAATATGAAGAATAGAAGAGTAGGGACCATATCTATGGCCATAGTTTTAATTGGATTTGGAATACTGATATTTATAGCTCAAATCAATGAACTATCAGCTGCAGAACTTGCCATAAAGTTTTGGCCTAGTATATTAGTTTTACTAGGCGGAGAGATTCTCTGGTTTAGTTTTAAGGAGAAAAGAGAAAATGAGGGTATAATAATAAGATATGATGTGTTTTCTGTATTTATTGTAATGATTATATTATTTGTGAATATATTGATTTATGGACTTGTAGAAACAGGTGTGATGACAGTTATAAAATCAAGAGTAGCATCACAGACATTTAATTATGAATTACCATTTGAAGAATATAGTGTAGAAGATGGTATAGAAAAAATAATAATTGATGGACCTAGATATTCAGAGTTTACTGTTAGAACTAGTAAAAGCGATAAAATAACTACTTCAGGATTTATAAATATAACAACGGATAATAAAGAAAATGCTGAGAAATTATTAAATGAAAATCATATAAGTATAAATAAATCAGGAAATATTATGTATATAACATTTAAAGACAAATCAGATTATTATCAGTATAATCTTAGGGATTTAAATATTATTATACCAGACAATAAGGAAGTAGAGATAAACGGTGGAAATGATTTAGATTTGATAGTTGATAGTTTAGATAATAATTTAATAGTTGATAATATTAATAGATTGAAAATAAGAATAAATGAAAAATTAAATGTTAAAGTAGAAACTACTGCTAATAATGAAGAAGAGTTAAGAGGAAATGTGAAGTGGAATACTACTCAAATAGGTAGTGAAAATTTCCCCAAGTATAAGGGAGAATTAATATATGGTGATGGAAATAATATTTTAAAGATACTTAATTGTTATGATATAGCAGTAGATGGAATATAAAAGAACCTTAGGGTTCTTTTTTTTATACTAATAGTACCCAATGAAAATATATTATTTTTGTATTATAGCTTAGTATTTTTTAATCTCTCATTTTCTTATAAATATATGATAGTTATTAAAATATTATTTAATATGAAGATATATAGGCATAAATTATATATTAGTCTTAGTATAATCTAGTAAGAGTATTAAAGAACGATAGTAAAACTTTTAGCTATCTTATTTATAAAAGTAAGCCCGGATACTTAATAAAAACTAAAGAAAAGAGTTTATAATTCAAAGATTATGTTGCTAAATATTTATGGAATAAATGCCGAGGTTGCATTTATTTTTATATATACTCAGTGAAAGCATCTAAAGAGTAAATCCTAGTGTCTAAACTTATATAATACACTAGTAAATAAATATAATAAGAAAGGAAATGGGAAATGGGAAATGAAAAAATATTAGAGATCAAAGACTTACACACTGCCTTTAGATTTGAAGATGAGTATTTTGATGCAGTCGATGGTGTCTCTTTCTCTTTACACAAAAATGAGCTGCTAGCAATAGTTGGAGAATCTGGCTGCGGAAAAAGTACAATTGCCAACTCTATAGTAGGATTACATGACAAGAATTTTACTCGAGTCAGTGGTGAAATAA